>Ga0154685_1084_pt4 | contig 8085 bp, 9 predicted proteins | sample Rifle2008BG13ft_FD_116114 | JGI IMG/M metagenome (GOLD analysis project Ga0154685, IMG submission 116114) | Deltaproteobacteria bacterium RBG_13_47_9 | reverse complement strand
TGTTTTCATAACTATCTGAGATTACTGGATTCCGGCATTCGCCGGAATGACGATCATTAGGCTTTTTCGACTTTTTACGAGTTCATCAAATATACGTAAAAAAAAGTTTAGTGTCAATTACCACTGAAAAAAACTACTGAAACATCATCCTTCCATACCATTTTTCTTCATTCTTCTGACTTGATATTCGACAGGGATGCTTAAAAAACTTTATTGCAGAAGCCAATCAATGTCTATTCGAAGACAAAACCTTCTCGAAAGTCCCTTTTTAGAGTAGCTAAGGTGCCCCAACCTTTTCCTAAGCCGGCGAACTACCGGTGGCCAATTAGGCTCAAGTAAATCTTGTCGAACCTCCCGGAGGCCCACAGGGAGAGGATGATTCCGATCCCTTTGAAGAGGAGAAGCTGGAAAGAATTTTTTCTGGCCTCGATCCCCCACAACCAGGGCATTTCAAAGAGTCCCCCCCTTCGTCGACCTTCTGGATCTTTTCAAAAACCTTCCCACATTTACGGCAACGATATTCGTATATAGGCATTTTTCTCCTCCTTATTTAAAAATAACGTGTTTCGTGTCCGTGACTCGTGACCGTGTGTTGAGCTTTAAAATAAAAATCCTTAACCTTTATTTAAGATGATATTACTTCATATCCTGCATCCGTGATCGCTTTCTCAATTTGGTCCATGGAGACCTCCTTGGTGTTATTAAACCGAAGCTTTCCTTCTGCAAGGTCGATTTGGATATTTTGAATCCCCTCCAGTCGACTTAGAGCCTTTGTCACGGACATGACACAATGTTGACAGTTCATCCCTTTAACCTTCAGAACGGTTGCCATTGGACTTTCCTCCTCTGTTCGGTCCCTCCTCGCAGATTCTTCAGCAACTTCAATCTCTTGAGCATCCTTTCTAAATCCATTGGAAGTGCTTCTCCTTGCTCCGCATTCTACAATCCGCCTTCCACCATCGAATTATGCCCAATCAATATATCTTGAAATCGCTGTTTGAAAATCTTTCAGGGTTTCGTTTCGTTTACTGCCTGTTTCACCCTGAGTCTTGTCCAGGCAGTCCTCGAGATAAGACTGCACGATAACCATTCCCACCTTTTTAATCGCTGAAGTGGCAGCAGCCACCTGGGTCATGATTTCCGGGCAGGGGACCTCTTCATTCACCATCCTCTGAAGTCCGCGGATCTGACCTTCGATTCTCTTCAATCGCATCAAAACATCCTTCTTCTGTCTACCATTCTCCATAACAATGCTTTTAATCCTTTCTCTTAATTATTCCAAAATCAAGGAGTTGGCAACCAGATTGGTTAAGAAATCCACCCCGACCTCTATCCGGCACCTTTCACTTAGAAATTTCAACTGGGTATTGCAGTTTTCGCACCCAGTGGCCACTATGGCTGCGCCCGTCTCCTTGATTTGATTGACTTTTGCCTTTCCTGTCTTCTCTCGAAACTCTTCGTTTTCAAGGGCCACCAGACCGCCCCCTCCTCCACAGCAAAGATTATGTTCTTTCCCGGGAGTCATCTCAACGAAATTGGAAGTCAGTTGCTGCAGGACATAACGGGGCTCTTCAATGACACCCCCATTTCGAGCGGATTGACAGGGATCATGATAGGTGATGGGTTTCTTGATTCGATCCTTCGTTACCCGGATTCTTCCCTCTTTGAGATATCTTGCCATCACCTCGGCCACATGTGAAACCGCGAAGGGTTGTTTTCCCACGAGGTGTTTCATGACCCGATAGGCTGTGCCGCACTCACAAATGGCAACCTCGTTGACCTTCAACCTGATGGCTTCGTCGATGATCCGTTTGGCAATGATCTGTGTTTTGACCGGATCCCCCACAAAAGCTCCGAAATTGACTGCTTCAAAGAAGCTCAGCGTCCAATTCTCCTTGGCGGCATTAAGAATGGAAGCGGCCGGAATGATCGAATGGGCTCCGGCCAGGGCTACGTAAAGTATGTTGGCTCCCTCCACATCTAGAGGGATGATCTGGTCGGACGCCCCTTTCCATTTTGCGATCACCTCTTTTTCCAGGTTCCTGATCCCTTGGATGAACGAATCTTTGTATAAGTCAAGGCTTTTCCCTTTCTCGATGGAAGCGTCCGTAAGCATGGAAAGCTCTTCAGGAGCGCTTTCATTTCCGATCAGGAGCAATTTGGCGATCGATTGAATCGCCTGGGTATCAATGCCGAAGGGACAGTACATCATACATCTCCGGCAACCGGTACAGGTATAAGCCGCCTCATAAAGCTGCTTCATTGTCTCCTCATCGATCTCTGTGCCTCGGCCCAGAAAAGGAAAGACTCTTCCCATCCTTTTGAAATAACGTTTATAGATCTTCCTGACAACCTCGGCCCGCCAGACCGGAGTATACTCGACCTTTGGAACTGAGGCATAAGCAAAACAGGCATCGTTACAGATGCCGCATCGCGTACAGACGTCCAGATAGGCCCTCGTAGTCCGGTCTAACTTGGACCGAAAGAGACCAAGCAGTTTTTTCTTTTTTTCTTCTTCCATAAGGATCGCCTCTTGTTGTCTTGCCTTTTTACTTTAATCTTTTGATGAAGAACCGGATCAACCCGGACTCCTGGTCCGTCTTCACTATCTCATTGCCGCTTGTCCTGGCCCACGCTGGAAAGTCCGCCAGGGATCCAGGGTCGGTAGTGATCGCTTCTAATACCTGCCCTACCTCTATCTCCTTGATCCCCTTGCTCACTTTGATCACGGGTTGAGGACAGGCCAACCCTTTCAAATCCATTGTCTTGCTTGTTTTGAATTCCTCAGTCATCACTTCCTCCTTTCTTTTTTCCCTTATCTTCGTTTTGCCCAATTTGCCGGGAAGGTGGCAATCACATGGACCAGTTTGCTGAAAGGGAAAAGGATCAATACGAAATTGGCAAAGAGAACGTGCAATACCAAAACCCATTTGATGGGTGAGTCTGCCAGGGCAGGGGGAAACGAAGGCTGAAAGGCCATCCAACTCTGAAGATATCCCCGGTAATCCCCTACATGAACCTCTCCCCAGAAGCGCAACAGATTCCCCATGATAACCGTCAATAGGAGCAGAATGAGAAGGAGGTAATCTTCAGGAACGGATAGCTCTTTGTAAGGAAACGTTATTCGGCGAAGGAGGTAGTAGATGAGGCCTGCCATCAGAACAACTCCCATGAGCCCACCGCTCCATGAAGCGAACCGGTCCATGCCTTTGGGTCCTAACAGACTCACCAGGGGAGTAAATTCCTGGATCAGTCTCAGATGCCCAACGAAAGCACCCAGTAACCCCAAGTGAAAAAGGATCGTGAAAATCCACATCCAGCGGTCAAAGCGAATCACCTGGGGAAAGACAAAAGAGTCTTGAGCGACCTTTACCCACCTTTCTCCGGATGTATCTGGTTTGGGGAAATAACCCGTCCTGAACTTCACATTGGGTGCTTTCAGCCACTGATAGGCTTGGTAGGCCATGCCTATCAGAAAGACGGCTACTGAAAAATAAACCATGATTCCAGCCACCAGATAAGAAAACCAATCCATTTTAGCTCCTGTTTTAGACCCGTGCTCGCCTTGCGGTAGGCATCTCTACCCTTTAAATGAAAAGTTGCACCTTGCTATTCTTTGCCTGTTCCAAGAAGGTTGCCACACCGACATTTTCCAGGTTCGGATAATCGATGAACTCTTCTTTTTTGAATCCCATAAGGCTCATCGACATCTCGCAGATATAAATTTTGACCCCAAGCTCGGCTGCCATTTCCAGCATCTGGTCTAGAGAGGCAACCTTCTTCTTTTTCATCAGCGATTTCATCATGGAGGTCCCCATTCCGCCCATATTCATCTTGGAGAGTTTGATCGCATTCCTCCCTTTGGGAAGCATGAAACCAAACATTTTACCCATCAGGTCTTTTCCCCCCACCTTTTTCTTCGGATCCCTCAGTACAGGAGTACCCCAGAAAGTGAAGAACATCACTGCCTCCATACCCATGGCCACAGCACCGGTGGCGATGACAAAAGCAGCGAGGACCTTATCCAGTTCGCCGCTGAAGACAATGATGGAAATCTTGTCATCGGTTCCCTGCTTGATGTTTTCAACTCGTTTGTTAAGTTCTTCCATCTGTTTGGCCAAATCGTCAAGCGTTGGACCTTCTTTTTTAGCCTCTCCCATTTTTTTTGCTGGGACTTCAGACATGGCTAAACCTCCTTTCAAAATATTTCATGTGTTTTTTTAGTTTTAATACCATACCCTCCCATGGTATAATTTTAAAATTCCATTTCGTATTTGTCAAGTTTTAATTGACCGGCAAGTTCTCCGCAAGCCCCGCCCTGCGGGCGGGGAGCTTCATAAAAATTTTGAAATTCTGTTAAAAGAAAGTTGGAAGAGAAACGGCCGTGGAGGTGGCATGGTTTAGGAGGGGTGGAAGGGAGAGTTCTTGGATTTAAGGAAAACAGATCCCGTTAGCTTTCACAGGGCGAAAGCTTCCTGTTGGGGCAAAAAAAGACATGGGGCAAAAAAAACACTTGACTTTTAAAAAAGAATTAAACATAATTCAGCTATTGTATGTAAGTTGTAAGGAGTAGTTGCTTGGATCAACAAAAGGCCATAGAAGTTTCGTTTAAAACTTTTATGGCCTTTTTTAGTAAGGACCAAAGGCTATTACAACTTACGTCAGTTCAGAAACGAGAGGGGGTGAGTTGTGGTGGCCAAAGGTCGTGTAAAATGGTTTAATGAGAAAAAGGGGTTTGGGTTCATCTCAAGAGATGATGGGAGTGATGTGTTCGTACACTTTTCTGCCATCAAGAAAGAAGGATTTAAAGTTCTTTACGAGGGCGATGAGGTAGAGTTCGAAATCTCCCAAGGCCCCAAAGGCCCGCAGGCAACAGACGTTACTGTTTTGGGCTGAAATAAAAACTCGTTAGACAGAATGGAAAAGAGACCCCAGACGAATAACCTGGGGTCTCTTTTTGTCGCTTTGAATGGTTTGCCAATGGCAGAGATTAAATCCACGTTGGAATTGGCAATGGAGAAAGCCAAAAAGTTTGCCATCTCCGAAAAGGAAAAAAAAGAGATTGAGCAAAAGGAGATGTTACAGAGAGCGACCAGCCTCTTTCACCGATATAAGGAGGGCCGCCTTCCATTGAATGAAATTCTAAGAGAGATCGAGAAGATGGAGAACAAGACCGCTGCAGCGGTGAAGGAACTGCTCGGCTCTCAATGGATCGATGCGCTCTCGCTGGACAATGAAAACGAAAGCCTCCTTAAAGGGATTGAATCATTGAAGCAACGAAGGATCGATGAAATAGAACAAGAATTCTACCCTCTCCTTTCCCAATATCTGAAAGAAAAGGAAAAGGTCAACGAGGACGTGGAGGGTCAACTCATAGAGGCTTTAAAGAAAGAGGGCATCTCCGGAAGTGCGGTGGAACTCAAAATCGAAGGGGACGAACTCTGGGAAAAAGAGAAAGAGAAATTGGATCAGCGCTACCGGGGGCCTTTGAAGGAGTTCAAAGAGCGCTTGAGGAATTTATAGATAAGGATAAAAGTTTTGTCGTATGAATTGAACGTTTCGAAGAACCGCTTCCTTTCCCGTCACGATCTTCCCATGACCAGGCAATAAGATCTCCATATCCAAATAAGATATTCTTTCGATACTTCCCCTTAGGAGTCTGGGATTTCCTTCTAAAAGATCTGTTCTCCCAATGCCTCCATAAAAAATGAGATCGCCGGCGAGGAGAACTTTTTTTTCGGGCCAATGGATCGTGAGGGGGCCCGGGGGAATGACCGGGTGTCTCATAGATATCAAAGGTTTTTTCTCCCAAAAGGAGATTCCCCTCTTTCAAATAAAAGTCCATTGGAGATTTTGGAAGAGGGTGTTTCATCCTATCAAAAAGGAAATTCCCCCTCTCTCGAATGTTGAATGTTTAGACCCCTATCAATGACCCCTATCACTCTTGACTTAAAATCCTGTTTTTCGTATACTACCTATCGGAGAATTATTCTTGCATCATGGATCATGAAGAACACAAAGAATGTCATGAAAAAAGGAGGGAGGTGGTATTTCGATAAAAAAGAATAATCTAAGGAAAACGTCAACTGTTTAGAATTCGTTTTAACTTTCGGGAGTTCATTGTCATCAATGAAAAAATAATTAAGATAAGGAGGGTGAGCCATGTCAAAGAAATCGATTTTCTTTATCATTGCAGTCTTTGCAGCATCTTTACTTTTCACGGTTACCGGTGCCGAATCCGCAACGACTAAGGAGAGCAAGCCGATAGAGCTCAGATTTGCACACCATGACCCGCCGGCAGGCCCCGGGGGAAGGTCTACTGTTGCGTGGGCAAAAAAGGTTGAAGAGGTTACTAAAGGCAAGGTAAAGATAACCATGTACCCTGCAAGCGCTCTTGCCAAGGGGGGCGCCACATATGACGCGGTCAAATCGAATGTGGCTCAGATTGGCTGGTCGACCAATGGCCTTTACCCCGGACGGTTCCCCCTCACAGACCTGCTCGCTCAGCCTTTCATCGGTGTTAAGAGCGCGCTGGCAGGAGGTATGGCGATCTGGAATAACTACCAGAAATTCCCTGAGGTAAAGGCAGAGTATGGCGATGTGAAAGTCCTGGTCCTGCATACCCATCAGGGAGCGCCCATTGGAACCAGAAAGGTAGCCTTTAAGACGTTGGATGACCTGAAAGGCCTTAAGATCAGAGCCATTGCGGGCGGCGCTCTGCAGTGGCTCAAGGCAGCTGGCGCTGCACCGCTGACCATGCCCCCCTCTGATATTTATATGAATATGGAGAAGGGTGTTATCGACGGTTGGACCATCGACCTTATTGGCGCCGAGGGCTTTAAAATCTACGAAGTCACGGATTATTATACTTTACCCTATTACTATGTAAGTACCTTCTGGATAGTCATGAACAAAGATGTATGGAACTCTCTTCCGTCGGATATCCAACGGGCATTCAATCAGGTGAGCGGAGAATGGGCTATCAAGAACATCTTTGCAGCGACCTGGGATGCCGGGGACAGAGAAGCCATCAAGAGAATGGGCATTACTGCAGATCGGATGTTCACGCTCTCGGACGGCGACATAGCGAAAGCCAAGGAAATCGGCAAGTCGGTATGGGCCGACGAAATAGGCAAACTTGAAGCTGCAGGCAAGCCGGCCCGGAAGGTCTTTGATGAGACTTTACGGTTCTTGAAAGACTTCAAATAATGAACAGAATCCATTATCAATTAGCCTTAAAAAGGGATACAGGTATCGGGTGATGTGGTTCGAAAAACTTGTCCATCAATCCACTAAGGTTGTTGATCGAATGGTACGCTGGGTCAATAACGCAGGGGTGACCATCCTTGCGATGATGATGGTCCTCACCGTGGCGGACGTCACCCTGCGTTATTTTTTTAACAAACCGATACTTGGCTCTTATGAGATCACTGAATTTATGATGACCCTGCTGGCTGCCTTTACCCTTGGCTATGCAGCCATTTTGAAAGCACATGTGAACGTGGACTTTGTATTCTCCCGATTTCCGGAACGCGTCCAGGGGATGATAAGTGTTTTCACCAACCTGGTGTGTGTCATTCTTTTTGGGCTTATGTTCTGGCGCAATATTTACCAGTCTTCGGTGCTCCGCAAAGCAAACGCAGTATCCCCGGCTCTTTCCATCCCTGAATTTCCTTTTATATTCATCCTGGGCATCGGATTCGGCATCATTACCTTGGTGTTTTTGCTCCAGCTTCTGGAATCTATTGCAAAGGCGGCAGGTAAATGGACCCCTTAATGGTAGGTTATATTGGTATTGGCATATTAATACTGTTCCTGTTCTCCGGCATACCTATCGGGGTAGCCATGGGAGCTACAGGCATAGCGGGCATGTTGTTGGTAGCAGGCCCGCAGGCTGCGCTTGGCCTGTTGGAGAGGATTCCTTATGACACGACGGCCAACTACACCATCAGTGTCGTGCCCCTTTTTATCCTAATGGGATCGTTCTGTTTCTACGCCGGCATTAGTCAGGATCTGTACCGTGCTGTCTACAGGTGGATCGGCCATTTTCGAGGGGGTCTGGCCATGGCAACGGTTGCGGCCTGC
>Ga0154685_1004_pt4 | contig 8397 bp, 8 predicted proteins | sample Rifle2008BG13ft_FD_116114 | JGI IMG/M metagenome (GOLD analysis project Ga0154685, IMG submission 116114) | Deltaproteobacteria bacterium RBG_13_47_9 | reverse complement strand
GGCGCTCCCAAGGGCATCGAGCAAACCCCGCTCCATCGAAGAATAATATTCCGGCATGGCCACGCTGACAAGAGTGGCTCCCCAGGCCTGCACTGCGGGACGAGTAACGGTGGCGCTTCCTATTTTAACCCCAACAAAATCTTGGGGTTTCTCGATCTTCTTGTTTGAAAAAACATAGAAATAGTCCTCCCGGGTATAGGTGGCTCTTCCCAGATAATGGAGACCCCCTTTCTTGTGAAGCTCCAGCAGGTAATCGTAGCCCCCCCCTGGCCGTCGCTCCTCTGTGGGCGTAAGCTCCGTAAGCATGGCCCCACCAATCCCTGGCGCGATCGCCTCATAGAAACCTACGGGAGGCAGGGCAATATCAACAATGCCTTGCTGTATGGCCTTGCCCTGGTCAAAGGCCTCGATGACCTCTGGCCCTCCACGAAAGTCGATGATGAGTTCACCCTTGGCCCGTTCATTGACTCTATCGACGAACATCTTTTGAAAATTAGGAACAAGCACATTCGTCTTCGGAACAAAGGATAACCACGTCAGCTTGATGGGTTTAGCGGGTGTCTTGGCCGGCTGCTGAGCCAACACCGGTTGTGCCAATAACAGTAAAACAATAGAGAGGCTACTCCCTAGCATGACGAATCGTTTCCAGCTCATTTCTCCTACCTCCTTCATTGGATTTTATCGGATCAATTGTTTGCTTTACCCTAAGGGGTTAACATGGCAATAAAGATAAATCAAGGCTTGCTTTCTCTCGGAGTTGATAAGCTCTTTCCCGTAAATGATCTTCATTCAAGAAAAAATCATGCTACCGATGATATCACGGATGCGGCTGATTCGGTGATCTATCAGATACCTTTCTATCCCTTCAATGGTCTTTAGGGTCGCTTTAGGATCGATGAGGTTATACGTCCCAATTTCAATAGCCGTGGCTCCTGCGATTAAAAATTCCAGTGCGTCCTCAGCGGATGTGATCCCCCCACAACCAATAACGGGTATGCCCACTAATTGAGAGACCTGCCAGACCATTCTGACAGCAACGGATTTGAGCGCCGGTCCCCCCAAGGCACCCGTCAAATTCTTCCCAAGTTTGGACCTCCGGGTGTTAATATCAATCGCCATGCCCACACGGCCGGCACTTGGACGTATGGCATCAGCCCCGGCTTCCTCACACACCCTCCCTAACGTTGTGATATCCGTAGTCGTTGGTAAAAGCTTGGGGATAAGGGTTAAACCCGTGACCCCTCTGACGGCTTTAACCACGCTAAAAGTCAACTCCGGGTCTGCGGAGAACATCATCCCCCCTCTTGCCGTGTTGGGACAGGTCAGGTTTAACTGCAATGCACTCACCCCTCCCGCCTTATTGAGCCTCTCAGCCAATCTGATAAACTCTTCAATGCTCTCGCCTGCGATACTCACGATCAGCGGTGTTTCAAATTGCCGAAGATAAGGAAGCTTCTCCTTTATAAATATCTCTATCCCTACATTCTGAAGGCCGATGTTGCTGAGAAAGGAGCCTCCAGCGAGTTCAATGAATCTGTGCTCAAAGCTACCGAGTCTCGGACCTGGAGTGATACTTTTTACGACGATGGCCCCTAATCTTTCAAGGTCTATGAAACTGCTAAATTCCCGGCCATATCCGAATGTTCCTGAGGCAGGCATGACCGGATTTTTTAATCTTGACTTGCCCAGTTGAACGGAAAGATCAATGCTCCCGTTATTTATCATACATGACTTCTTTGAGATTAATTATTGACCGGCAAGGGCCCCTCAAGCCCCGCCTTGCCTGCCTGCAGTAGGCAAACAAGGGCGGGGATCTTCACTGAGGGTTTCGGCTTTTTATCATAATAAATATTTTTTGTCAATCAACTCTGATGGTCTCGTAAAAAGTCGTCTCACCGGTCCTGCGGCAGGAACCGGTGTCCAGGGACGTCGGAACGTATTGAAAAGACTGGATTCCGGCTCCCGTATCAAAGTACGGGACAAGTTTCGCCGGAATGACGAAGAAGCGGGAATTACGACTTTTTACGAGACCATCAACTCTCAGGATCGTTTTTCAATTGACTCCATTTTATTTTTTTAATACTATTGGATCGAAAGCACGGGGAGGATGAAAATGGGAAGAAGCTTCATGCCTGAGATTCGAACGGAAAGAGAGTTAAAGAGGATTCAATTGGAAGGACTTCAGTGGACTGTCAACCATGTCTATAAGAATTCCGAATTTTACAGAATGCGATTTGATGAGGCCGGGGTGAAACCCAAACATATCAAGATTCTCAAAGACCTTTCAAAACTCCCTTTCACCACTGCCAAAGACCTTCAGGAGGAATACCCCTTCCCTTTAAGATCCGTCCCTTTCGAAAAGATCGTCCGGATCCATGCTTCCTCCGGAACGACCGGAAAACGAAAAGTCCTTTGTTACACCCAGCGGGATATCAATGATTGGGCCAATATGTTTGCCCGCTGTTATGAGATGGCCGGCCTGACCGCAAAAGATCGTGTCCAAATTGCGGTCGGATATGGGGTCTGGACCGCCGGTGTCGGGTTTCAATTGGGTTGCGAACGGTTCGGTGCGCTGGCTGTCCCCATCGGTCCTGGAAATATCGATATGCAATGCCAATTCTTAGAGGACTTCCAATCCACTGCCCTTTGCGCCACGGCCTCTATGGCGATCCTTATGGGGGAAGAAATTCAGAAGAAGAACCTGAGGGGCCGGATCGCTCTGAAAAAGGTCATCATGGGATCCGAGCGGTCAAGCGATGCAATGAGAGCCAAAATGAAAGAGCTCCTGGGAGTGGAGCATGTCTTTGATATCCCCGGCCTGACCGAACTCTATGGTCCTGGAACGGGGCTGGATTGTATTTATCATGAAGGCATTCATTATTGGGCGGATTACTATCTCCTTGAACTTCTCAATCCTGAAACCCTTTTGCCTGTTCCGTCAGGAGAAACCGGGGAGATGGTGGTCACCACCCTTCGCAAAGAAGCCTCCCCGTTGATTCGTTACCGTACAAGGGACCTGACAAAACTCATCCCCAAACGATGTACCTGCGGTTCCATTCTTCCGATGCATGACCGGTTATTGGGCCGTTCGGATGACATGTTTATCTTCAGGGCCGTCAATATCTACCCGGGCCAGATTGATCATATCCTCTCCAATACGAAAGGCGCTGGCAGTGAATATCAGATCCACCTTGATCGTAAAGAGGATGGTAAAGACTATATGATGATTAAGGTGGAAAGGGCAGAGGGTGTTCATCCGGAGGAAGATTCCGGCCTAAGAAACAATATCGAGGAGGAGATTAAAAAACAGATTCTGGTCAGCGGCAAGGTGGAGATCTTTCATTATGGCGCCCTTCCGAGATCAGAGCGGAAGAGCAAACGGGTCTTCGATCATCGTAGAATCTGACAGATCACTTAGGTTATCCATGAAAGGAGGTGGGGGTAGGACAAAGAAAGGTTTCTTAAATTGCAAAGGTCATCGATTCATTTTCCATGAAAGGAGATTCTAATGAAAGACAAGAGAAGGCTAAAAAGGTTTTCTGTTTTATCGATGGGGTTAATGATGGCCCTATTCCTGGGAAACATCCTGGTTCCTCTCCCCGCTCAAGCTCAGATCAAACTGAGTTATGCCAATTTCCCACCGGCTCCGACCTTTCCCTGCGTCCAGATGGAAAGGTGGAAAACGGAGGTCGAAAAAAAGACGGCTGGCAAGGTGAAGATAGAGACCTACCCGGGGGGTACCCTGCTCGGCGCCAAGAACATGTTTGACGGAGTTGCCGCTGGAACCGCAGATATCGGCAGCACCGCCACCTCCTACTTCCCCGGGATGTTCCCCATCGTCGAATTCGTCGATCTTCCTCTCGGATGGCCGAGCGCCACTGTTTCAAGTGCGGCTCTTTGGGAACTTGTTGAAAAATATAAGCCTAAAGAACTTGAAAAATTTAAGGTCCTCACCATGTTCACCTGTCCTCCGGCAAACATCATGTCGATGAAACCCATTCTTAGCCTCGAGGATTTAAAGGGCTATGAGCTGAGGGCATCGGGAACCGGAGCCAAGATCCTCGGGCTTCTCGGAGCCGCAGCGGTGGGTATGCCTCAATCCGATGTCCCCGAAGCGTTGCAGAAGGGCGTCATCAAAGGAAACGTCTCTTCCCTCGAAGTGATGAAGGACTTCAAATATGCTGAATATTGCCGCAATGTGACGGGGAATGTGAACCTCTTTGTCGTCTCGTTTGCAGTAGTGATGAATCAAAAGAAATGGGATGCCCTGCCTGCGGATGTGAAGAAGGTCATGGATGACCTTCGAAAAGATCAGGCGATCTGGACGGGCCAGTATGTGGACAACCATGTGAAAGAGGCGATGAAGTGGTCAGAGAAGACCCACAATGTCCAGGTCTATCAGTTATCGCCTAAAGAGATCTCGAGGTGGGATGCCCTGCTTAAGCCTATGATCGAAAAACACACCAAGGATGTCGAGGCAAAGGGATTGCCCGCCAAAGCGGTTTTCGATGACGTCATAAAGCTCAAGGGAAAATACAGCAAGGAATTTCCAGGTTAATCAGGTGATGCCAGCCCGGTAAAGGGCCCTTTTCTGTGATTCAGACAGTAAGACCATAGACCTCAGAAGGTGTGAAAAAATTGGAAACTTACGTTACATCGAAAGGAGGGGTGGATTGGAGAAGCTTTAGGGCGCAACCTTTGAAAAATGAGGCGTGAGGGTAGAACAAGGCTTAATCACATATCTTTATTACCATTGGAAGTAGCCCATAAGCTCAAAAAGCGCATCCTAAAACTTCGAAAATCCACTCGTCCTTTCGAGGCAAAACCTGACGAAATTAATTTTTTAATTTTTTTACACCTTCTCAGACATTAGACTGAAAAAGTGAACCTTTCGACTCCCAGGCGTGAAGGCCGGGGGTTGCTTAAGGTTCACCCTGAGCCGCGCCTACTTCCCCGCTTTAAAAGGCGGGGCTTCGCGCGGTCGAACGTATCAATTTTTTCACGCCTTCAGAGGGTTGGGGTGAGGGGGATGTTACTCAATGTTGTCTTTCACGATAATGAGGTAACCGGATGGGTCTATTGGATAAGATCAGTGGTGTCTTAAACAAATGGTTTGCCTGGGTAGGCGGCATTTCGCTTTTGGCATTGACCGGCATTGCCTGTGCCAATATGTTGCTCAGGCCAATGGGATCTCCTCTCAAAGGGGCTTACGAGCTGGTAGGTTTCTTCGGGGCCCTCGTGGTCGCCCTACCCTTGGGTTATGCCCAGATCACACGGAGCCACATTTCTGTGGATATCTTAGCCACTTGTTATTCGAAACGAATCCAAAGGGTGGTCAAAGCGACCAGTTCTTTTTTGTGTATGATCTTCTTTATCCTGGTGGCCTGGCAGAGCGCTGTCTATGCCGCCACCATCTGGAAGAGAGGCGAGACCTCGGAAACCCTTAGGATGATCTATCATCCCTTTGTTTTTGTGGTTGCCATCTGTTGTCTTCTTCTTGCCTTTACCCTGTTGATCGATTTTATAAAATATTTTGCTCCCGCGAGAGGAGAAAAATAGATGGTAGGTCTCTTAGGGATCCTCATCCTTTTGGTGGTCATGATCGTTCTTCAGATGCCTGTTGGTTTTTCGATGGCGTTGGTGGGCTTTTGCGGATTATGGTATGTGACAGGCCTCAACTCGGCTCTCTCTATGATCGGAACCGAAACCTGGTCCAGTTTCTCCTCATACGGCCTCACGGTCATCCCCCTTTTCATCTTCATGGGAACCATCTGTTTTCATTCCGGTGTGAACAAAAATCTCTACCAGGCCGCCTATCTTTGGTTTGGTCGAACCCGAGGCGGAATTGCCATGGCCACGATCCTGGCCTGTGCGGGATTTGCCGCTATCTGTGGTTCCAATAACGCTACTGCAGCCACCATGACAACCGTTGCCCTCCCGGAGATGAGGAAATATAATTACAACAAAGCGCTGTCGGCCGGCTCTATTGCATGTGGTTCAACATTAGGAGTGGTCATCCCGCCAAGCGTCGTCCTGATCGTCTATGGTATACAGACCGGACAATCGATCGGCAAGCTCTTCTGGGGTTCGACACTCCCGGGGATTCTGATGGCCCTGCTCTTCGCACTCACGGTCTATCTTCTTTGTGTGAAACATAAGGATTGGGGTCCAGGAGGACCGAGGGTGAGTCTGATCGATAAATTGAAGGCCCTCCCCGGAACCATAGAGATGTTCGTCCTCTTTGGCCTCGTCATGGGAGGACTTTATACGGGAGCCTATACTCCGACAGAGGCAGGGGCGGCGGGCGCCTTCTTCGCCCTTGTGATCGCCGGGGCTTTCAGAAAAAAACTCTCTTGGAAAGGGTTGGCTTCGGCGATTGCAGATTCATTGAGGGTGACCTGCATGGTCATTGTCATCGTCTGGGGAGCTGTGATCTTCGGCCGGTTTCTTACGATCAGCCGGTTGCCCTTTGTAGCGGTCGATTTTGTTTCAACCCTTGTGGTGCCTCCCTTTATGATCATGATTTGTATATTGATGATTTATGCGATCGCCGGAATGGTGATGGACGCTCTTGGTTTTTTATTAATTTCGGTTCCCATTTTTTATCCCATGGCGATCAAATTGGGATTTGATCCGGTTTGGTTTGGTTGTATCCTCACGGTGGTCACAACCATGGGAGCCATTACACCTCCTGTTGGAATATGTGCCTATGTGGTTTGTGGTATGGCCGAGGATATTCCTCTCTCAACGGTATTTAAAGGCGTGTTCTGGTTCATTCCGGCTTATTGCGTGGCAATGGCTGCCATGATCATCTTCCCAAAAATTGTTCTCTTTTTACCCGGCTTGGTCAGATAATTTTATCATATCCATTTAGCTCTTTGAAAAATGATCCATAGGACTCCAGGCAGGCCTGCTGGTAGGCAGGAATGCTGGAGAAGCTTTAGAGCGGAACCTTTTACCGAACCACTCAGAGGGTTTCTCACGTATTACAGCGTTCGGTGGACACCTTTCGTTTCAATGACCTAACATATAAAAGACCGCATTCTAAAGCTTGGGAAGCATTCCTGTCTACCGGCAGGCAGGCCTGCCTGGAGTCCAATCCATTTCAAAGAGCTATAGCATTACATTTTATCAGAGGGAGTATCCCATGAAAAAGTTTGAATATCTCAAGCCAAAAACCTTAGAGGAAGCCCTGGCCCTCTTAAATCAATATGGGAAGAAGGCATCACTCATCGCAGGGGGGACCGATGTGATCGTTATGATCAAACAGAGGAAGACGGAGCCGGATGCCCTCATCTCACTTCGAGGGATCCCTCAATTGGACCAGATCCAAAACAACGGAGCGTTAACCCTTGGATCCATGGTGACGCATCGAGCCATCGAGAAGTCTCCATTGATCCGGAGGGAATGCTCTGCCCTGACCGATGCCGTTGACGTCCTTGGCTCTGTCCAGATCCGGAATGTGGCAACCATCGGTGGAAACATCTGTACAGCCGCTCCTTCAGCAGATACAGCCGCCCCGCTTCTGGTCCTGGACGTTGAACTGAGGGTAAATGCAGCCCATTCCGAACGGACGATCCCGATCGACCAATTTTTCACCGGCCCTGGGGAGACCGCTTTAAAACAGGACGAAATCCTTACAGAGATTTCGATTCCGAAGCCCTTACCCAATACAGGATCTGCCTACTGGAAACTCCAAAGAAGACAGGCATTGGATCTTCCGATCCTTGGCGTGGCGGCCCTTGTCTCTCTCGACAAGGCAACCGTAGCCTGTACGGACCATCTCTGCGGCGCTTCTCCCATCTCCGCTATCCTCCACGCTTTCGAGGAGGAGGAACTGATATGCAAAGAAATTCGGATCGCCCTTGGGGTCGCCGCACCCACGCCCATAAGGGCTAAAAAAGCCGAAGACCTTTTGAGAGGCAGAAAAATAAGCGATGAACTCTTGGAGGAAGTGGCCGAAACCGCTGCCCAAGAGGCCCAGCCCAGGGACTCCATTCGAGGTGAGGCATGGTACCGCAGAGATATGATCAGGGTCCTTGTGAAGCGAATGGCAATGAAGTCCATGGAGAGAGTGCTCAGACCCGAGGAAACCGTATTCCCGGTGAGGCTATGGTGATTAAATACGATAATGACCAAATTCCAATCATCAAGAATCAAATAAATTCCAATTCTCAATAACCCTATTTATTCATTTTCTATTGTTGGGTGGTTGAAATTTGGTGATCGGTTATTCTTTGGAATGCGGGAGTGGGGGTTTGGAATTTCGTTGAGGGATAAAGAAGGTTCAAAGATGAAGAAGAGTATTCGCTTTGTCTTAAATGGCGAATTGACGGAGGTAACCGTCGAACCCCATCTTACTTTACTGCAGCTGTTGAGGGACAAATTGGAACTTAC
>Ga0154685_1114_pt4 | contig 8616 bp, 7 predicted proteins | sample Rifle2008BG13ft_FD_116114 | JGI IMG/M metagenome (GOLD analysis project Ga0154685, IMG submission 116114) | Deltaproteobacteria bacterium RBG_13_47_9 | reverse complement strand
CCTCTTGGCTCTTCCCCCTCCTTGACCTTCCCTCCCGGAAATTCCCAGAGCAGGCCATGGGAAGTATCCTGCTTTCTCTGGGTGACAAATATTTTCCCTTGTTCGATGATCAAGGCGGCTGTGACGATAAGCGTTTTCATTCCATCCCTCTTCCTATGAACTCAGAGGAGGTACAAAGGCGATTATCCCATGGTCTGAACTTCTCTTTCTATTTTCTTCAACACCTTCAGATCATAAGGACGGATGTCCTTCAATGAGGGATCGAGTGGATTCTCTGGATTGAAGTTCTGTAGGACAAACTTCGGGCCAACCCTTAATTGATCCCCTACCTTTCTAATATCTTCCTCTTTGTGGAGTCCTGGAACGACGGTCATTCGAAATTGATACTCCACTTCGGACCTCCTTAAAATTTCGATCGATCTCAGGATGGGTTTTAGGTCCAGAGGAAGGCCAGTGGAGCGTCGGTAGCTAAAGGGGTTGAGGGGGGCCTTCACATCCATTGAAACGAAATCAATCTCCTTTGCCTTGATCAGGGCCCCTAACATCTCAGGATTTGAACCATTCGTGTCAAGTTTGACTAAAAATCCATGGTGTTTTATCTCTCGAATAAGAACGGGAAGATCGACATGCAGAGTCGGTTCTCCCCCTGTCACGCAAACTCCGTCAATCCAATCTTTGATGGAGTGAAGACGCGTAAGAATCTCCTTGAGAGGAATCGAAGAATACCGTTCAGGCTGAAAAACAAGGGGATGGTTATGGCAGAATGGACAACGAAAATTACAATTGGGGAGAAAGATCACTGAGGAAAGTTTTCCTGGCCAATCCACAAAAGAGGTCTCCAAAAATCCTTTGATCTCGGCCATCGTCGATATCCATCGGAGTGAATCGTGATCGTGTGCGGAAGTTCTCACCGCCATAAGTGAAGCTTCCCGCCCCTGTCTGCGGTAGGCAGGCAGGGCTTGCGGGGCACTTGCCGGCCATGATCACCTTCACAGGTTTTCCCTGATCAGATGCTGCTTCACCTCCTGGAAGGTCGGGACCACCCCTCTCCAGCTGATCACCTCTCTTTCTCTCTCATCCTCAATGATAATGGAGGGAGTTGAAAGAATGCTGTAAAACGATGCCTCGGCCAGACCTTCGATCGTGTCTAAATCATAATTGAAAACAGACATTCCTTCCTTTTTCAGGTCTATCCCAATCTTTTTAACAGACGGACATTTCGGACACTTCGCTTTGGTAAAGATTTTTATTAATTTCATATTCTCCATAAATACTCCGTGCAAAATGATCATCGAGAATGAATCATCGTTAATGGATTAGGCCTTTAGCACCATCCCTTTGTCTCCCTCCTCTAAAAAGGCCTGATTTCGGTATCGGTCCCGGAGTTCTCCAAGCTTTCCTTTATTCCAACTGGAGATTTTAGTAAAATACCCTGTGATTCGGGTGATCCCATCCACATCCTCAGACCCACAATAAGTGCAAGAGGATTGAAGTCCACGGCTTGTCCGATGGCAGAGGTTACAGGTGGTGAATTCCGGTGAGAAGGTGATCTGATCATTTTGAGTCAATTGAAAGGTTTTGATTACAAAATTGGCCAATGATACATTGGAAGGCCTCATCTCACCGAGCCAGAGATGGGTCAATGCGCCGGCTTCGATTAAGGGATGAAAGAGTCCTTCTTGTCTCACTCGCTCAATCGGGTTGAGGACTGCGGAATTGTTCAAATAGGAGGAGTTCGTGTAATAAACTTCTCCTCTTGAGATATCTCCTTTGACGATGTACCCTGATTTCGGTGAGTGATATTTGAGGTCTAATTTAGCAAACCGATAGGCCGTCGACTCCGCCGGTGTTTGTTCCAAGACGAAATGCATACCATAGCGCTGACTGAACTTTTCCACCAGTAATTTCATATGAGCGATCACTTTCAGTCCGAATTTGAAGGCCTGTTGGGATTGATGCATCTCCTGGCCGGTATGAATTTGAACGAGTTCATTGAGCCCAACCATACCGATCAAAAAACTTGCCCGATGCATCCTCAAATAAGGAGACCCATCCCGCTCCATTGCCAGGAGTGCCAGAGGACCCCTTTCCCCTAAGGAGAGAAGTTTCCCGATGAAGAGTTTCTTTTCCAGATGGGCTTTGACAGCCATTTCGACAAATTCCGTAATTTTAGAAAAAAGTTGAGCATCGTCGCCTCTGGAAAGATAACCAATTCTTGGAAGGTTGAGGGTGACATTCTGAAGAGCACAATAGCGCATTTTCCAGGGTTGCTTGGCATCCTCTAAGTCGGTCTGGTCCAATTTAAAACTGAGACGGCAGCATTCGGAAATCTTGGCTGTTTCCCCCCGGTCAAAGACAAAGTAGGTGTTTCCCTTCTCAGAGGCCACCTCACTAATATGGTGAAGAAAATCCATATGGCCGGGAGTTTTAAAGAATTTCTCTGTGATATGAACCAAGGGTTTGGGAAAGAAAAAGGGCCTTCCAGATCCATCACCCTCCAGATAGACATCGAAAAGGGCCCAGGCAAATCGTTGGGCCTGATTCATATATTCGCTGTAAGTCTTCCCTGTCATTTCCCCACCTGGTCCGATCGCCGGAACATCCTCAAAGTGTTTGGGAATCTCCCAATAGAGATTTAAATCTGTGAAGATGGCCTGTCCTCCTCTGGCGACCGCTTGTTGAGAAAATTCGAAGATCATCATTTGAGCCAATTGCTCCAATTCTCGGTCCGACATCCCAACCAGATAAGGGGCAAAAAAGAGATTCACGGAGTCCCAACCAATCGCCCCGGCAAAGTGACTCTGGAGGGCTGCAGCAAACTTCACCATATGAGCCAGTAGTACCTCCGGGTGCTTGGCGGGTTTGGCCATCGCAATCGAGTTTGGAAGGCTCAGGCCAAAGCGTTTGATGTATTCAAGGGACTGGCCGCTACAGTAAGGCCGATCCACAAAGCCCAGATCGTGGAGATGAATATCCCCACGCATATGGGCATCGGCAATCTCCTGAGAAAAGACAGAGAGCAGAGCATATTCTTTCTTGATCCTCTCCGCTAAGGTGAGATTGGTGGCTTCGGGGCCATGAGGAACATTGGCATTCTCCTTATTCGGATGGAGAATAAGCTGGTCCACATCGAAGAGAGGCATTCCTAAACGGGTGTGCATCTTGCGTGCTTGTTCAAGTCCTCTTTCAATGAGTTTGGTGTCCACCAGTTCGCGAATCAGGGGGGCTGTGATCATTTTAATCTTTGAGGTGGCAATCAGCTCCTCTACCTCACGAGCAATCTCTTTGGCCGTATCAATATCCACATAGGTCTCTCGAACGAGGGCATCGACGATTCTTTGACGATCCCAATCAAGCATGGATTCGTCAGAGGTACGGACAAAAAGAGCCATGTCAGTGGTTTCAATCTCTCCCTTAAATTCTTGACGATTTCCTTTCATCTCAACAACCGTTGACATATGATTTCACCTTGTTTGGGTAGAATAGGCAGAAAATCTTTAAGAAGGGCTATATTTAGTAAAGTATATAATAATTACAACAATATATTGTTTTTTGTCAAGAGCAAATTTGCTTTGTGAAAAGATTATTTAAATAATTTTTAAACCTTTTGTCCCATGTGCCTTCTCTTATTTGTTAGATGAAGAATTCTTCATGAAAGGTCTTACGGGTGTTTCGAAGGTGCGCTTGATAATTCCCCAGAAACCTTCTCCCAAGCTTTTAATGGGGATGGCTTCAATCTTCGGGTCGTCCAGATTTCCTTTCACCTCATAGACGTAGGAGATGAAAGCCTTATCCTTGCCCGTAATGATATAGCCGGCGATGGGAACGTTACTTAATATCGTATCCAGGGTGACTAAAGGATGAATGCCTATCCTTGCATCGATGAAAGCCTTGCCTAAGTCAACCTTTCCTAAGACGGTAATTCTCATGGCATCGCTGTCGACTAAAAAATCCTCTGTAGAGGCGATGCCATTTTTAACTTGAATCGTCGCCGTGGTAGTGCGATAAGGCAGTCCCTTCGTTTTCAAATCGGGGAGCCTTCCCTTGAAAAATTGAGAGACATTCAGGATCGAGAAGATCTTCGCCAAAATATTCCCCTTTTCAATCACCCCATCCAGAAATTCCAACCTTAGCCCTCCCTGAAGAGACTCCTTTACTTTTTGGAAATCTTCCCCTTCCCCCCGCAAATCCACTTTATCAATGTGGACCTTTCCGCTCACGATAACCTTTTCTTCTTTTTCTTTTTGGAATAATGTTCGAAGAAAAGCGTTGGCTTCCATATTGGAGAGACGGGGTTTGATCTCAAATCTTATTCCTTTCTCTATCGGTTGTATCCATCCCTCCCCCCAGAGGTCTCCACCGTCTGCTTTAAATTGAAACGGTCGGATATGGAGTTTCCCATCCATCGTCTTCATCTCGGCCTTTAAGCTCCGAAACCGAAGGCTGCGAAAATTTCCCTGCTCAATGTCTACCCTGCCATCCAATGACCAGGTAGAAAGATAATCTCTGACTCTTTTGAAAGAAGTCGGGGGCGTCTCTTTTTCCTTTGGAAACAACGAATCGAGATCCAGTTGAGAAGAGGAGATTTCAAAAGAGAGTCTCTTGGCTGATTCGGTTGGGATTCCCCCGATGCCCGTCTTGGAAGATTGGGGTGGGGTGGAAGCCGAAGCGCTCCATCTGGAAAGTGTTGCAGATAGCGTGAGAGGGGAATGGCCTAATCTTCCTTTCACCCCTTCCAGTCGGATCCAATTGGGCCCAAGGTGAAGAGAACCTTCAATATCAGAGAGAGGAAAAGGGAAGTGACGATGTTGTAAGAAGAATTTTTTTAGGCGGAACGATCCCTCTCTTAAACCCGTTATCCACTCTCCGTCCTTTCCGGACCATTTCAGCCGAATCTCTGCCTCCCCGGAGATTTCCCGAATATCATCGATCTGTCCTCTCATGTGATCTGAAAAGAGTGGCGATTGAAGAAAGGAATGGAAGGGCTTTAAATCGATCGAACCCCATGCGGAAAGATTCATATTTCCTTCTTTAACGGACCCATCCAGGTTGAAGGAGGATTTTCCAAATGCGAATTTGGCCTTTGAAAAACTGACTCCGAGGTGAGAGAATGAAAGCGTTCCCTCTTTAAAGACAAGAGGGAAGTGGGTTCCCTTTTGCCAAAGAGAAGCTTCCTTGGGAATAAACTCTCCTTCAAAAGAGAACCGGGGGGCTACCGATTGGCCTCTCCCTTTGAATGAGATCTGTCCCACTCCGGAAAGTCCTTCCATTTCAGCAAACCTCGACCGGATCTCTTCCGGAAAAAGTGTGGATTGAGAGAAGACCACCAGATTCTTTAGATCGATCTTCCCTCTGGCCGTCAGATCAAGGGGGAGATTCCTCTCTTCATATCCCCAGAGACCGCTCATTATTAACAAGGAATGACCAAACTCCATCTTTGCATCTGACCATTGAATATTCTTATCGGAGAGACCGATTTTCCCTTCTGCGACCATGATCGGGAAGGGAATTTGTGAATGTTTGAAACGGACCTTTGAAAGCATGTAGCTCCCCTGATGCTGAAAACGGATAGGCGGTTTCAGAATTCCCCTTGCAGAGAGTGAATAGTGTGCCCTTCCAGAATGAATATTGATCTGTGAAAGGACTGGGCTAAACACTTTTGGAAATCCTTCGGTCTTCGCCAACGAATGAAGATCGATCAGGTCAAATTTACCCTGACACTGTAACTGAAGTGTTGGGGTCTGCAGAAGCTCGAAGAAAGTCGCATCTACTTTTTCAAGGGTCGAATGAAAGACACTCCCTTCGACCTCTTTTATATGAAGATGCCCCTCTTTGAAAAGGAGAGACCCTTTGAGGTCTTCTAAGACAGGGAAATTCCAGGGAAGTTTAATCCGAACTCCATGGAGCTTCATCTCAATGGATAAAACGTGAGCATTCATCCGTTGATCGCAATGATCTATTTCAGGCATCTTTCCCACAACCCTGACAGAGAGGATCTCTACGGGCCCACTCCCTTCTGCACGGAATAGTGCATCGGATACTTCTGGACTGATAATCCGAAAAGGGATGAACTTTTTCCCTTCTGAAACATCAAAGGGCTCGCTGTGAGCTTCCGCCTCCATGCCCATTTCCTTTGATCCAATACGATATATTTTCCCTCTTCCCTTGACCGATATCTCTGGCAATTCGACGGAGATCCTTGGGACCCTAAGATCTTTGGAATCACAATCGGCATCAAAATCGATATTCATCCACTTCGGTTTTAGAACGGTTGAAAAAACTTGGGGGTAGTCGAAGAGAAGTTCCTTGAATTTGATCTGGGCGGATGTCTTAAAAAACCCTTTAAAATCCCCTTGGTAATAGGCCTTGAGGTCGAGGGTTCCAGAAATCATTTTTATTGGAAGAAACGTTTTGAGATAGGGCCAGAAGTGAAGAGGTTCGATCCCTCTGATCTGTACTTCCCCCTCTAGTTTTACTTTGGAGAGATCGATGTCTTCGTGGATATTCTGAATCGTTCCGGCAATGAAAAACTGACCTTCTTTTTGAGAATGGGTGATCTTACCATTGACCCGAAAAGGAAAAGTCTCCTGGTAAGAAATTTTTGATAATTGAAGATTGAAGGTTCGTATTTCTGTTTTTAGTGGGGAGTTGCCGACGCTTTCATCTAAAAAAGAGAGTTCTCCGTTTTTGAGGGTTATGGAGCCTCCGAAGAGGGTCGAAAGGCCTTGAATGATCCTTTGTTGTGTTCCCTTCAAGCCTTCACTGGTTAGCGAGTCATCGAAAATATTAAATTGTCCGTCTTTTCCCCTGACGAGATTAAGTGAGGGCTGATCAAAAATAATACTGCTCCATTTGACTTCCCTTCTGAGGAGAGGAAACCACTTAACCCTTAAAATCAGTCTTCTGGACCGGAGGATATCAAAAGAAAGAGAACGATCCCTGACTCGAAAGTCCTCAAAGGCAATTCCTACTCCACCCCACAAATGTATTTTAGCCTGACCGATAAAGACTTCCCTGCCCAGGGAATGCTTCAATGATTTCTGAATGATATTCCGATAGAGTGTCGGATCCAGAAGATAATGGATCGACACAAGAAGGAAGACCCCAATGATCAGGATTGGGACCAATATCCAGAAAAAAGTCCACTTTTTTCGAAATCTCATCTGATTCTTTTCAATTTTTTTGATAGTCCGGAGTCTTTATTTTTATTGATCTCCAAATCAAGAACTCCTGACAGCATGGGCTAAGGTGAGGACATCCACCCTTTTAGCTCCCCCTCCGAGCAATACCCTCGAACACTCATTGACGGTCGCCCCGGTGGTATAAACATCATCCACCAAAAGGATGGACTTTCCTTCCATCTCTCCTCCCCCCAAAGTAAAAAAAGACCCTCTCACCGCTTTCTCTCTCTGTACGCCGCTAAGATGGACTTGGGGGATGGTAAACTTTTTCTTTTGAAGGATCCGCATTCCGGTAGGGAATGCCTGTCCGATGGCTTAATTCCCTTACAAGAAGAAGGGCTTGGTTGAACCCCCGTTCCCTTAATCGTTGTTGATAGAGTGGAACAGGAATCAGAAGGTCGAAAATGGAGGGATCCCAATAACGGGATAACCCTTCGGTCAACCACTCCCCAAAAGAAGGGGTGAGATAAGTCTTCCCTTCATATTTCCATCGATGGATCGCCTCTCGAAGAAATCCTTCGTAGTATCCCAAGGCTCTTGCTATTGTAAAATATTTTTTCTTGGTTAAACAAGCACTGCATGGATGGCTTTCAATCTCCCTGGAGGTAAAAGGAGACCCACAAATGGGACAAAGCGGGGATTCGATCCAGTGGATTTTCGAAAGGCAATCCTGACAGACCCCCTGTTGGCGTTCCTCTAAAAACGTTTCACAACAGGGACATTGAGAAGGCAATAAGAACTGGAATAGTCTTTCGATAATGAAATGCATTCATTTAAGAATCATGAGGCGCTTTCATAAGGTATCGAGAGGAAAGTGTGCCCGTTCGGGAAAAGAAGGGGCAAGTAAAGGAGTCATTTTTTCACCTTCCTTGATCGAGTATGTCCCCCATTGATGGCATTGGGGACAGTAGACGATCCATTCTTTCGATTCATTTTCACAGGAGGTGCAGAGGAAGGAGAGATAGGCTGTCCCGCTCATTTCGAAGGTTTTTTCAAACTCTTGGGCTGCCCGACTAAAATCTTTTTTATGGAGGTAGATCTCCGCCAAAAGCCTGTGCAGGGCTGGAAAATCTTTCACCCTCAGGCTAATCTCGGTGATCTCTTCAAGGGCTTCGTCTAACATCTCCAACCTCAGACAAAGCTTGGCATAAAAAAACGCAACCACCCAATTTCCTGGATCATGCTTGAGCGCCCTCTGATAAATGCGGAGAAGCGTGTTGGGGTCTTCCCGGTTCAGATAGAGCTCCTCCAATCGAAGGAGGAAAAGGACGGATTTGAATCGGGTGAAGCTTTTTCCCCATATCTTACCGGCAGAGGCCCATTTTCCCATTCGAAGATAGATATCGCCCAGTAATATAAATCCGGGTTGGAACGTCTTCCGTTCTCGAACAATCTCTCTTGCTTCTTTTAGGGCATTCTCCAGACTTTCTCTGGT
>Ga0154685_1296_pt3 | contig 8705 bp, 9 predicted proteins | sample Rifle2008BG13ft_FD_116114 | JGI IMG/M metagenome (GOLD analysis project Ga0154685, IMG submission 116114) | Deltaproteobacteria bacterium RBG_13_47_9 | reverse complement strand
TTAAAGTAAGCAAATCTGGGAAATCTGGGGACACCATACTTAATTATTCCCCTTGTTCTTTTTTGGACCTGGTTGCTGCTTTTGAAGAAGTCTGTTTAATGTCGGGGGAAGACAAAAGGATGTAGGTCCGTTAGTTCTATTATCACAGGAAATTCTTTGGGGACGTTGGTTCGTAGAGTGCATAGATTAAGGTACTTGGGAAACTTGTTTCTTGACCGACTCTACTACGCGTGCCTTAGCCCGATTGATACCTCGCCCCTTGATGCGATGCAGCGCACCAGACACATTCAATCGGGCTTGGCATGCCATGAAACATATTTACTAAAATCAGCTCATCCTGTCATTCAAAATGCTCTCTAAGAACCAACGTCCCTAAAGAACATGATACTCCGAAAGTTTTTTTGATCAAAATACCAAAAAGTTATTTTTCAATCCCGTGTTCTCTTAGACATTGTTTATAACACTCTTCATAGTCGGCTCGTAAATACCATCCCCGTTCGGCCTCTTCTTTATATAAATATGGTTGTAGTTCGGCTCTACGCTTCATTGTATCTAGTGCTCTTGTTTCTGCTATTTTTACGCACTCCTTTCTAATTTTGCTTGGTCTATACTCATACCAGTAAAATAACAATCCAATGATTGCGAGAAGGGAGAGGATTGTAAATAATATTTTTCTCGACATTTTTTTACCCTCCTTTTGCCTGCGCTCAGCTTTATCATCGAATATTCCCTTTATATTGTTAACTTGGTCAGCTTTTCATGTTCATAATTCGTACAAGAGACTTGATCAATCATAATCATTTTTGTTCTTCTTGCCAGTCAGAGCTACTAGAACGATACCTAAAAAGGCAATTGTTACCCCGAGTGCAAGTATATAGGGATACGGAATAGCAATGCGACCTTCAAAGTAGTGTGAACATTGGGGACGTTGGTTCTTAGAGTGCATAGATTAAGTTACTTGGCTCCCGCTTTTTGGAGTAACTTAACCATATCCTTCTTTTTTTCTCTTTCAGCGATCGTCAAGGCCGTTTCACCTTTCAGGCTTTTAGCACTTACATCTGCTCCTTTGTCTAATAGTATCTTCACAATCGCAGTATCCCCCAAACTTGCTGCATGCATCAAGGGTGTCCAGCCATACGTGTCTTTGGCATTCGCATCCGCACCTTTTTCGATCAGCAGTTTTGCGGCTTCAGCTCGTTCCATGAGAGCTGCTAACATCAATGGTGTTGTCCCATGATTGTCTTTAGCATTAACATCTGCACCTTTGGCGATCAGTTCTTTTACTTTTTGAATATCGTTTTTTCCTACTGCTGACCTCAGCTCATCATTAATATCCGCCGAACAGACTACAGCGCCGAGCATTACACATAATATTACAGCATAGGCAATTACTATTAATTTCTTCATACATTGCACCTTAGGTTAAAAATTAGGTTGTTGGGTTACTTGGGGCCTTGAGAAATATACGCAAAACTTACTGAAGAAGGGGACAACCCGTCCCCTTCTTTTCCTTTAAAGTGTTGGCCGGTAAAGTCAACCTTTGTGGCAGCAAGAAAAGGGGCTATGCTTTTTTATCTACTGTCATACGGAGGACTCAAAATATTATGCTACGGTCTTTGATATTGCGAGGTTTGTATAAGTGGCACAGGCGCTTCACATCCCCAGTTTTCTCTGAATATCCTCTTTCAAAATTTTTTTATCCGCCTTACCGACCTTAGTGAGGGGCACGTTATCTATGAATTCGATCCGCTCAGGCAACTGGAGTACAGAGGCTCCGATGCCTTTCATAAAGGTAATAAGCTCCTCAAAGCTAAGTGTTGTCCCTGGTTTAAGCTTGATGTAGGAGCATATGCGCTCGCCGAGAGCCTTATCGGGCATACCGATAACTGCAACTTCTGCAACAGCAGGATGGGAGCTGATCAGCCTCTCAATCCCAATCGCGCTGATCGTTTCACCGCCGCGGAGGATAGTCTCTTTAATTCTGCCGGTAATAGTTATTGTACCCGACTCGTCAATCTTGGCCAGATCTCCTGTTCTGAAAAAACCATCTTCGGTGAAAACATTTTTATTCTCCTCCGGCGATTTAAAGTAACCGTTAAAAATGTTCGGCCCCTTCATAGTAAGCTCGCCCTCTTTGTTGGGAGGAACTTCATTCCCATACAGATCTATGATTCTGACCTGTGTATAAGGACAATCTTTTTTGCCCACTGTGGTACAAATCGTTTCAAAATCAGCGTCAAAGCGTGTCATGGCACCTGGCCCCTCTGAAGAACCGAGAGTATTTACAAACTTGCAGCCGAGCTTCTCGTAAACACTTTTAACCAGTTCCGGTGTGCTTGGAGCGCCGCCTGCATAAAGCTTTTTGAGTGAGCTGAGATCATACGCTTCCAGATTGTCGATCTCAAGAATCCTCTGTATCAGGGCTGGCACAGTAGGGAATGCCGTTACTTTTTCCCGCTCTATGACCCTGCAGATATCATCAGCATTTGTAGAATCGGTGAGCACATATTTAGCATAGTTAAAGAAGGCGCCGCCCACACAGTTGTGTATTGCTTGCGCGTGGCTTACCGGCGCGGCGGTCAGCATGACGTCATCGCCCGTTATTTCCCATGCCTTCGTATGGTATTCCACGCTCGCAATGTAATCGTTATGAGTCCTGGGAACGGCCTTGGGCAGGCCTGTTGTGCCGCCTGTAGGAAGGATTATTGATACTTCCATGGGATCAGGACGCCTGGCTGCAAGGGCATCAAGATTGGCAGCGGTAAGCTTGCCCGCATCTATCAATTTTTCTAAAGGAATAAACGCTTTATTCTCTGGCGCTCTGACCGATATAATGTGCTTGAGTTCTCGATTATCCTCCATGACGCTTTTTATCATCGGCAGATATTCCATCTTCTTGTACTGGTCCGGGCCGATCCACGCTACCGGGTGGGTTAAGCTGCAAAGGTAATTTATTTCGGTAAGCCCATGACGCGCTACGAGCAGAACGATTATAGCCCCCGCTTTCTGCAGCGCATAAAAGGCAACAATGAACTCGTTCCAGTTCGGTAGTTGCAGCAGCACAAAATCTCGTTTCTTGATGCCCAATTCCATGAAGCTGATGGCCAACCGATCGACCTTCTCACGGAGTTCCTTATAGGTGAAACGGGCGGTATCATCAACGAGGGCCTCCTTGTGCGGATACAGATCGGTGGCCTTGTCGAACATGTCTCCCCAGGTGATGCCCAACCACCATCTGTATGTGGTATACCTCTCGACATCTTCCGGCCTATACGGCTCAAATCCATCTACTGGCATAACTTTTCCTTTCTTCAATTACCGGCTAGAGGCACCTGATATTTTTTACACGCTCAAAGTGTTATTTAACACAATATCGATCTCTTCACGAGCGTTTTCGCGATTTCCACTTTGTATGCATTCATGCTGGGGGGCCGTGCACCCGCCATTACCTGCTCTGCTGCCTCAGAAGCCCGATGCCTCGAAAGAGGGACTACTCGAGTAATATCGTCAATCGCCGGTCAAACAGGCGGATGAAACGAATTGGCGCAACAATGGCCAAAACGGCTACACCTTGATCAGCCCGTCCAAGACCTAACCCTTGATCCCTGCATGCTCCTCTTTCCTAACGATACGTCTTGAAAACCATAAAACTGTCGCTTGTTCCCCTCGAAACTCTTAACACTCCGATTGCTCTCTTCAGATCCTTAAACTAATGATCGTGCCGTGCTCTGCACCCTAAGCTATCGGCCAGCCATTTCCATCCCTTCTCCTAAAAGCTTCCCCTGGTAAAAGCGACGAGATACCGACCCCTCTCTAAGGAGAGGCTTCTCTCAGGAGGGGTCAGTATCCAACTCGACGATGGCAGAGTTTGACTGCCTCTCGCCCGCGCTCAAGACTATTGCATACTAATACTTATACGCTGTAGGTATTTTCCGAGCCTTTTCCTGGGCTGTCCAGTATTGTAGACGTGCCTTTACGAACTTTAGCATTGCGTCGACATCGCTGGCCTGAAAGCCCTTGGAAACCAGGTCTGCCTTGTACGCGTCGACAACCGGCGCCGCAGCTTTTACCCACTTTTCGTGTTCGGAGTCAGAGAGTTCCAGAATCTGGCCGCCCTGCTTCAGGAACCACTCCCTGCCTTCTATATCGATGGTGTTCCACTCAACTGCCCACCGTTCAATAAACTCCTTGGAGAAGTCGTCAATAGTCTTTTGAGCATCTTCAGGAAGACTATCCCATTTTTTCTTATTCATGGCCACATAGAAAGTATAGGCGTTTCCGACCTTCCAGGATGCAGTAGCGTACTTTTCCACTTCGCCGAGTTTAAAGCCCTTCAACGTTTCGAGGGGGTTATAGGTGCCGTCAATAACACCCCTTCTGAGAGACTCGTAGAGGTCGACCATCTCAACCGGCATTGGTGTGGCCCCGAGCGCCTTTATGAGATCCCCAACCCTGCCGGTACCCCTGAGCTTTAACCCCTTAAGCTGACTCAGCTTTGTTACCGGTTTCTTCAGTGTCTGTAAGATGTTTGGTCCGCACGTGGCGAACATGAGGGGGTGATAGGCATCCCACTCTTTGGGTTTGAACTTTTCCCAAAGATCGTTGGCCACATGTGTCCCTACCCAGCCGCTCGGCAAGCCCAGCGGCAATTCCATGACCTCGGTGACGGGGAAGCGCCCTCTTGAGTAACCGCAATGTGCGAGGCCGATATCCGCAATACCGTCGGCTATGCCCGCGGCCGTTTGGGGTGCCTTAAGGAGTGTGCCGCCTACGAGGTACGTTATCTCTACCTTACCGGCTAATCTTTTATTCAGTTCTTCACAGAACTTGCCCATCATTACCCCATTCATGTGCGTGGGGGGGAAATAATTCGCAAACTTGAGGCTTATCACCTTGTCTGCTGCAGAGGCAAAAGAACACATGGAAAATACAAGCGACGCCACAAACACCAGAACTAGTACCTTTCTTCCCATAATACTCCCTCCTTTTTTATTGAGGTAAAAACTACGTTAAAAATAGAAGCGAAACCACAAACACCGACACTCCTGCATTCTACCTTTTTTACCTATATTTTTTACTCCCCTCCTCCTTTCTTTCCGTTTATTGTGTTGTGAAATCGTGCCTCCTTTCGTCAGAGCCACATCTCTATCGTCTCAGTATGCAACGGTTTTCCCGTTTCTGTATTCCCTCTCATTTGTAAAACAACGACGGGAGCCAGAGGGCGATCTGCGGGAAGGCGAACAGAAGGCCCCATACAACGATGAGCGAGATCAAGAACGGGGCAACGCCTTTATATACCCGGCCTATAGGCTCCTTGCTTATGTTTTTTACCACAAACACGCAAATGGCCACCGGAGGGATAACCACACCGATCATGATGACAACGCTGATCACGATCCCGAACCAGATCGGATCGAAACCGAGCTTGAGGGCCACCGGGAAGAAGATGGGGGTGGCGAGTATCATGAATGCGAGGTCGTCAATGAAAGACCCCCCTAACTCGTAGACGAAGCAGATCACTACCAGGATAAGCAAAGGGTGAAGAGGCAGTGTCACCACCCAATCTGCCGCCTTCTGCGGGATGCCGGTCACGGCTATGAAATGGCCGAGTAACGCGGAGCCAAAGAGGAGCATAAGGAGCATCCCGGCGGTACGAAGGGATTCTACGAGTGATTTAACGTACAATTTGAAAGTCATATCCCGCTTGACTATGGTCAGCAGGAGAACGGCAAATGTGCCGATAGCCCCGGCCTCCGTCGGCGTGAAAAAGCCCTTCATGATCCCCCCGACGACGATGAGAAAAACGACGAGGACCCACATGACCTCAGGCAATGTACGTATTCTTGCCTTCCACGTTGACGGCTTTGACGCGGGGGCAAGCTTTGGATTGATCTTTGCCCACCCGTAGATGATGAAGAGGAAAAAGAAGGCTATGATCAACCCGGGGATTATACCGGCCATGAAGAGCTTCCCAATAGATTGTTCGGTGATGAGGCCGAACATAATGAGAACAACGCTCGGTGGTATGATGACGCCGAGGGTTCCCACAATGGCGACGGTTCCCGTGGACAGTGTTCTGTTGTACTTATATCGGTCCATTTCCGGGATCGCCACGCTGGCAAATGTTGCCGCGGTGGCTGTTGAGGAGCCGCAAATGGCCTTAAAGCCGGTGGCCCCCACAACGGTGGCCATGGCAAGGCCGCCGGGAATATGGCCGATGAACTTGTGCGCAGAGTCATACAGTCTTATTGCTATTTTTCCGTTGAAGCCGAGTTGACCCATCAGGATAAAGAGCGGGAAGACCGTGTATCCATAATTTGTTAAGATGTCAAACATGTCTCTGCCCAAGATTCTCATGGCCGGATGCACGCCCATGAGGACGGCATAACCCACGGCTCCGACTAGCGCCATACAGAAGCCCAATTCGATGCCGGTTGCAAACATAAGCAAAAGCACTATAAGAGCTATACTTCCTACCATTACCTCAGTCATATTGCCCCCTCCATATTTTTACGATATGAAAGATAAACACGAAGCACTCAATGAAGCAAACAACCCCCACGGCGTACGCGACGGGGTAGAAGGGTAGCTTTATTGTGGGCGAGACCTCTCCCGAGGCATGTAACTCACCGGCCACACCGAAAAGGTTATACCCGATAAGCGCAAAAAGAATGATGCATAGAACCCGCGTAGCGGTATTCATTATGGCCTTGCTTCTCTTGGAGAGCCGGTCTAATACAATTTCCATCCAAACGTTCCCTCGGTCCATTGAGACCTGGGGGATGCCAAAACCGATCACTACCGCCAGCGTTAAAGCGACGATCTCGTACGGGCCCATAAGGGTGTGACCGACAGTGCGCATAAGGACATCGACAACGGTCACCATCATCATGAACGTAAGAGCTACCGCGGCTATGCCATTAAGGATTTTACTCACCTTTTGCACAATGCCAAATATACTGTCCATTATGCCTCCTTTCCCTCTCTTTTTATGACCATATAAACCTCCTTTCTTTTTCATAAGTAGAGGCCGGAATGAGATTTAGCATAGAAAAGTAGATTGTTAAAATATGAGAATTCTGTAGTATCCGATTTTTCTTCGGCAGGGTTTCAGTGTAAGAATTCCAGAATTTCATAGATCATTACCCTCTTGATTTCAAAAAAAGGTAATATATCTATAGCCGTGATGGAAAGGCTGTTTTCAGATGTGTTTTACAAAACGCCCATTTAATGGGCATTATGTCCACATTGTGGGCATAATACCAACTCTAAAATTTTTGTCAAGCAAATAGATGTACACTTTAAAAATTAAATGGCGGCAGGAGGAGAGAGGTTTTAACTTTGAACAAAGTTACTTATTCAGTTGCATCGTGCTCCCTTGTTTCGAGGTAGCCTCCTTCCTTGGAAATTTTCAGGGCCGTTCCTAAAGTCTCTTTTACTATCCTCTTCAGTCCCTTTGAATCCACTGATGAAGCGATGAAACCGACGCCTATGCCGGCTATAACTTTTCCTGTAAAATCCCGAATCGGGGCGGCGACGCCAGCAATGCCTTCAAGAGCTATCTCAACTTCGACAACATAACCCTGCTTCCGCAACTGGCGAAGCCACTCTTTAAACTCCTCTTTTTTGGTAAAAGACTTTTTTGTGGTGGCCGTCAAAGGGCTCTTCTGCAAAAGCCTTTCGATTTCGCTGTCAGGCAGGTATGCCATGAGCATTGACCCCAGCATACCCCAATAGGGGGGGCGGCGCGTGCCGATCTTCGAGGTAAAACGGATTGGGTTATTGGTATTTTCCCTCTTGTCTATGTAGAGTAATTCGTCATTGTCCAGGATCCCCAGGAATATCGTTTTACCCAGTTTCTTTTGCAATTGGCTTAAATAAGGGGAGGCAATCTTTCCCACGGACAAAGAGTAAAAAACAATACTCCCGAGCTCGAACAAATTCAGGCCCAGGGAATATCGCCTTGACTCCGGGTCATGCCTGAGGAAGTCGTACTTTACCAGTGTTGAGCACAGTCTTAAGACCGTAGACCTGGGCAAGCGCAGGGTTTCTGAGAGTTGAGCTACAGTAAGCGCATGCCTATCACTCTTAAAAGCATTCAGTATCTGCAATGCCCTCTCCAACGACTTATTGTAAAAAACCTCTTTCTTATCCCAGCTCATGCGGTTTTACCTGATAAAATGCTTTTAATAAAATTTGAAATATAACGTCCTTTTTGTCAACAGGAGAATTTCCCGATTAGACAAATTCCTGCTCGAGTTTTTACGGATGAAACGGCTACGGTCCGCTTTTTTATTCAATATCGAATACCAAATCACCAAGGCAGAAGTAAAAAAGGGGACCATCCCTTTTTACTAGGTAGCAGACCAGTACTCATTCAGCCATGCGATGGTACTCTCGATCGGCACCGACTCGGCGAACTCAATCATATAGGGTATCTTTTTTACGTCATCCATAGGGACCGTTATCTCAGGGGGAAACACGGGTGCGAGGCGATGGTAGCGAGCATCCAGTATCTGGCGGCACTGATAGTCGGCGATTCCGGCCGTTCCGTCGAGCATCAGATTTATTAAAGGCTTAACCCACTGCGCATAGCCCCAATCATGAGATTGGCCTTTAACATACTGAAGGCTCATTCCGGTACCGAGGGATAACAACACAATATCCCCCAGAGGGGGCGTCGGTTCGTACCGCCGATCCTGCGT
>Ga0154685_1164_pt1 | contig 8859 bp, 8 predicted proteins | sample Rifle2008BG13ft_FD_116114 | JGI IMG/M metagenome (GOLD analysis project Ga0154685, IMG submission 116114) | Deltaproteobacteria bacterium RBG_13_47_9 | reverse complement strand
AGCAAAATATACCTATCGAATCCGTCCAGCCTCTAATTTCTTCCCTCGAAGAACAGGGAAAGACAACAATCCTCATTGGGGATCAAGGGAAAATCATTGGAGTGATTGCCATCGCAGATCGACTCCGGCTTGAAGCAAAAGAGGCGATTCAAAAGTTGAAACAGATTGGAGTTTATAAGATAGTCATGCTTACTGGCGATAACGAAGGGACAGCTAAAGCGATTGCCCGCGAAGCTGGAATCGATCAATATTTTGCCCGACTTCTCCCTGAGGACAAGGTTGAGAAGGTAAAGCAATTAAGGCTCGAAAGTAACCGAATTGCCATGGTCGGAGATGGAATTAACGATGCGCCGGCCATGGCCGTGGCAGAGCTGGGAATCGCCATGGGGGCTGCCGGAACCGATATAGCTCTGGAAACAGCCGATATTGCACTCATGTCTGACGACCTCTCTAAGCTTCCTGCCGCATTCAATCTCAGCAGGAGAACCGTCAGGAATATTCGTCAAAATATCATACTCTCCCTGGCGGTCATCGCATTTCTGGTTCCAGCGGCCCTGGTAGGATGGGTAGGGATGGTGCCGGGACTTTTGATTAATGAGGCAGGTGGTCTGGCTGTAATTATCAATGGACTTCGCCTGCTCAAAGATTAAAAATTTTTCTTGACAAAAAAAGGGGAGTCAGTTATATTGAAACTGATTCTCAATCTCATAAAACAATTCGATGGTACTCAAAATAAAACCTCACTTTCAAAACTTTTTAAAACAACAAGGCCTCAAGTGGACTCCGGAGAGGGAGAGGGTTTTTCAAGAAGCCTCAGCCACGGAAGGTCACTTTGAGGCTGAAGAGCTTGCCTATCGCCTTCGAAAGAAAGGGAGCCGCATCTCTAAGGCCTCCGTTTATCGCACCTTGCCTCTTTTAGTCAAAGCAGGCCTCATCAAAGAGGTAATTCATGGGGAAAAACATCATCACTATGAACACATCCATGAAGAATCCCAACATGATCACTTGATCTGTTTAAAATGTGGGAAAATTGTGGAGTTTGAAGAAGAATCCTTAAGAGAGATAGAGGGGAAGATCTGTGAGAAGTATCATTTTCGCCCCGAGAAAGTTGTGATAGAGATTTTTGGTTATTGCAAGAAATGCCGCTAAATTTTTTTAAATTTCTATTGAGAATGAATCTCAGTCGCTAAAGGAGGTTTCAATGGGTTTAGTCTCTAAAATTTTCGAAAGATTCCAAGGTAAAGGATGCCATGGGCCTTCGATTTCCCTCCACTCAGAGGAAAAGAATAGAAAGATTGCGATCGTAGGAAGTCCTAACGTGGGTAAAAGCGTTCTCTTTCACAGGCTCACAGGGACCTATGTAACCGTATCCAACTATCCTGGGACTACAGTAGAAGTATTCCGGGGCAAGGGAACCATCAGGGGAGAGAACTTTGAAGTGATCGATACCCCGGGGATGTATTCCTTTCTTCCGATCACGGAAGAAGAACGAGTGACCCGTTCCATCCTCCTGCAAGAGAGGCCACATGTGATCCTCCATGTTGTGGATGCCAAGAATCTGGAGCGAATGTTGCCATTGACCCTTCAACTACTTGAGACGGGCCTTCCGGTGATCTTGGTTCTCAATATTATTGATGAGGCAGAAAAGCTCGGCATTCGATTCGACTTCTCTTCCCTTGAGAAAAGGTTGGAGATCCCTATTAATCCGACCATCTCTACCAGCGGCCAAGGCATCGATACTCTGAAAGAGGCCATATCAGGGCAATCGAAAGAAGCACGTGACCGATCCTTTCATTATGAGGAACCGATGGAAAACCTGCTGAGAGAATTGGAACAGAAGCTTCAAGGAGATTACGGCATTTCCAAAAGGAGCCTTGCCACACTGCTTCTCCAGGAAGACCTAGAAGCGAGTACACTGATCCGGGATAAAGAAAGTGATTCCAGTAGCATCAACTCCCTTGTCGAACGTGGAAAGGGCCGATTTCCTCATCCCATCTCCTATGAACTGGCCCTGGAGAGGCAGAGGATTGCTTCAAGGATTGTCCATGAGGCAACAGACGTTTCTCAGAAGGCCAGGGGAAGTTGGGTCGAGTGGTTAAGCCGCAGGATGATCTCTCCATGGAGCGGAATTCCAATACTTCTCTTCATCCTTTATTATGGGATCTACTGGTTTGTTGGTGACTTTGGGGCCGGGGTACTGGTCGACTTTCTCGAAGGTACCATTTTTGAGGAGAATATCAACCCCTGGGTTTCGAAGCTCATCGCCTCTCTCCTTCCATGGCAAGTTTTCCAGGAACTCTTTGTGGGAGAATATGGGGTCATCACGCTGGGAGTACGCTATGCCGTGGCCTTGATCCTGCCCATTGTAACGACCTTCTTCCTCGTTTTCTCTGTTCTTGAGGATACAGGTTATCTGCCAAGGTTATCCTTGTTGATCGATCGCATTTTTAAGGCCATTGGCCTAACAGGTAGGGCCGTGATTCCGATGGTCCTTGGGCTTGGCTGCGACACCATGGCGACGATGGTGACCCGGACCCTTCCAACCCGAAGGGAACGGATCATTGCCACTCTTCTCCTTGCCTTGGCTATCCCCTGCTCCGCTCAACTCGGTGTTATCCTGGCTCTGTTTGAGGGAAATCCTGTTGGGCTCTGGATATGGCTCGGTGTTATCGCCTGTGTCTTTCTCTTCGTTGGCTTCCTTTCGAGCAAGGTCATGCCCGGGGAGAAACCTTCCTTCTATATGGAGATCCCTCCTCTTCGGTTTCCAAAGGTATCCAATGTGGCGATCAAGACCTACAGCCGGGTCCACTGGTATTTTAAAGAGATCTTCCCCCTCTTTATCTTGGCGAGCGTTTTCATCTGGCTCGGGCAGATCACTGGGGTTTTTGACTTTATCGTCAAGGGTCTTGAATATCCGATTCGACTTCTGGGTCTTCCGGACAAGGCCGCTGTCAGTTTTCTCTTTGGATTCTTCCGGAGGGATTATGGCGCAGCTGGCTTCTTCGACATGAAAAAAATGGGCCTTCTTGCAGGCAATCAACTCGTGGTCGCCTCGGTCACTCTCACTCTCTTTGTGCCGTGTGTCGCCCAATTCCTGATAAACATTAAAGAGAGAGGGATGCGGATTGGCTTCAGTCTTTCCCTCTTTGTCCTTTTCTTCTCCTTTGGAGCGGGGTATATCGTCAACCTTGCTCTGGCGACTTTGGGGGTAAAGCTGTGAAGTGCGCATTCTGCGGAGCTGAATTCAAGGAAGAGGAATCCCGAAAGGGATGCGCTGGATGTTACCTGACAAAAGGATGTCAGATGATCCGTTGTCCCCGTTGTGGATATGAGATGCCGCCGGAACCGGGATGGATCAAACGTTTGAAGGCATGGAGGGAAAAGAGATGAAAATATCTGAAAGGGCTGAAGAAATCCTGGAGACGTTGTGGATTAGTACTGTGGAAGAGAAGAAGACCTGCTCCGTGGGACTGGCGGAGAGGGAGGAAGCAGTGTCAGAGCTTCTCAAAGGCGGGTATATCGAACTTTCCGGAGGAGAGGCTTCCCTGAAAGAGAAAGGCAGGGAAGAGGGAGAAAAGATCATCCGCCGGCACCGTCTGGCGGAGAGGCTCTTGGCCGATGTCCTTGACGTGAAGAAGGGGACCCTTCATGAGATAGGCTGCAAGTTCGAACATCTCATTCTGAAAGAAGTTGAGGAGCATGTTTGTACGCTGCTGGGTCATCCAAAGAGTTGCCCCCACGGCAAGCCAATCCCGCCAGGGAGATGCTGTGAGAAATCGGCCAGAGAGGTGGCCCGAGTAGTCAGTCCCTTCAAGGACATGGAAGCAAAAGACAGGGGTATGATTGCCTATCTGGCCACTAATGACAAAGGACGGCTCCATAAGTTGATGGCCATGGGCGCCCTTCCCGGTCTTCAGATCACGATGATTCAGAAGTTTCCGTCGTATGTCTTCCAGATCGGTCAGAGCCAGTTCGCGATTGACAAGGAGATGGCTGAAGGGATTTATGTACGGCTGGGAAAAGATTAAGAAACGTCAGATATGGGGGGCGCTGGAGATCGGGAGATGGACGGGGAGAAGATCTTGGCAGAGGGAAACAGGGATCATTGGATTAGGATCATTGAAAGAAGTATCCGGGATCTCCATGACCGGGTAAATATGCAACATAGTGTGTTGCTCACTATCCTCGGAAAGATCAAGAATCCGACTTCCTTTGAACCCTGTTCAATGGCTGACTGTCCACATAAAAAACTGTTCCACAGGGTTCTCCTGGAAACGATCGAGGTACTGGAGGAAACCAAGAGGTCCTTCAAATCGAAGAGGTTGGAGGAATTGAGAAAGAGACTGACGGATTTGCTGAAAGAAACGGCCTGAAATGATTTAGGGGTTTGGTAAAAAATCACTTTCCGCAGGCTACTCAAAAAGGCGCAGATGCAAGGCGCCCAAAATCCTTCGTAGGGAACGGTTTCAAACCGTTCCCTACCGGTGTACGCCGCAACGACGAAGGATGAGAGGAACGCTGCAGATGAGCATTTTTCAGCAGCCTGTCAGGGACGGCTTACGGCCCCTGGCCTGGACAGGGGAAGTGAAGGCGTAACTCGATGCTCCTTCTGGCATTGACGGGTTACGCCTTTTTCATTTTCTGCCTGGTTGGATCGATTCGAAGGTGGGTGTAAGACACACTGTCTCACTGCTTTGCTCAAAAGGTTTTCAGGATATCAGGAATGGATAACAGGATTGGATGGGTTGCTTATATTGGTAGCTTATTGTCAATGGCGATACTTTTCTGGGCAGCATCAATATTCTGATTCGAAGCCCAACGACGATTCCGACAAAGAAAGATGTCTTTTGTTGAATTCCCGGTTCTCTACGACACCACAAGAAAGGAGACAGTATGAGAAGAATCCTATTACTCACCTTCTTTATTTCTATTCATTTCCTCTTCTTGCCAAACAGCAAGGCCACGGAACAGCCGGAGGCTGTTGAAGATAGGTGGAAAGTCGATGGAGGCGGCCAGGTCCGCCTGAGGGGAGATTTTGCCCGGAACCAGAATTTGACTGATTTTACCTTTACCCCGGGAGAAAAGGAAGCTCAATTTCTTGAAAGAACCCGCCTTCACGGGTCAATCGAAAATCCTGCCCTCGGTCTGAAGATCTTTGTTCAGCCCCAGTGGTACGGAAGATGGGGAGGAATTGATAAACGTTCTGAAATCGATCTCTATCAGGGATATGTTGAATGGGAAAAGATCCTCGGTTCCCCGATCAGCCTGAAAGCAGGCCGCCAGGATTTCTCATACGGCTCCACCTTCTTCCTCGGTCCTAATGATTTTTATAATGGCCTCAGCTGGGACGGCCTTAAGGTGAGCCTCAACGTAAGCGAGGATCTCACATCAGATCTCATCGGCACCAAGATGGCCAAACTGAACCCCGGTGATCCTAACATCTATCTAACAGGGCTATACACCACTTACAAAATCTACAAGGAAGGATCGTTAGAGGGTTACCTCCTTTATAACAAGGGTGGGTTCCCATTTCTTCACAGGGAATTCGAAGTCAAGTCCGGTCAGAAGTGGTTCACCCTGGGAACCAGATTTGCCGGAAAGGTGGACAGATTCGATTTTGAATTGGAGCCCTAATTCCAATGGGGAAAAGTGAGAGAAACGATTCAAGACAGAAAAGAGAAGGTGAGGGCTTATGGAGGTCACGTTGACCTCGGCTATACCTTCAAACTTCTCTGGGAACCCCGCATTTTTGCCGCTTATGCCTTCGGCTCAGGTGACGATAACCCCCTGGACGGGAAGGTTACGCAGTTCCATGGAAATATCTTTAATGACAATTACCTTGTCGGCGATATGAGTGTCATCACGGACTTAAGCGGAGTGACGGTGAACGATATCCATTCGAGCGGCATACATGTTTGGGTTGCCGGTATCTCGGTAAATCCTTTATCCGATTTGAACCTGAATCTGGATATCCACCGTTTTCTCGCCAGTAAGGGTATTTCAGGTTTCAGTAAAGACCTTGGCCTGGAGGCAAATCTGGTTGCCTCCTATAAGCTAACGAAGGGAATTTCCTTTCTTGCTGGGTTAAACCGGTTTTTCACCGGCCGTTTCTTTGAACAGGCGGGTGGAAGTAAGAGGAATGTCGATTATGCCTATATTCAAGGGCAAATTGAATTTTGAAGGGCAGCAAACAATTAGATAAGAAAGGAAGGGATGTTATGAAAAAGATATTTTTCGCAGCTACCTTAATGATTACTTTGGCGTTCAATTCAATCTCCTGGTCTGAGGAGATAACCTATAGAAAGCACATAAAACCTTTGTTTGATGCAAAATGCGCAGGATGCCACGGCGCGGGGTCACCTGAACACCCTGAATTCAAGGAAAATCAAAAGAAGTATGTGGACATGCTGAAAGGACCCAAGATGGATAGCTATGCCCACTTGATTTTCTTCGTTGGGTGGCCGGATACAGGCGCGGTGATGCGAAGACTTGATGACGGTAAAAACACAAAGGACGGGAAGCCAGGCAATATGTATCAATATATCGGTGCAACAGAGGAAGAGAGGCAGAAGAACCTCAAGCTTTTTAAAGAGTGGGTAGGAAACTGGACGTTGAAGAGATGGCATGAGATCAAAAAAGAGGAGCTTGACGCAATAAAAGTTAGGTACTAATCTGCTTAATTGAGGGGCAGTTCTCGGTTGCAATTAGTTCTTTTTCCTTCGGAGGACTTATGTGTGCAGCCCTCATCGGTGGAATGGACAGACTTAAAAAGCATTATATTGCTGAAGCGGAGAGATTCGGGATCAACCTGAAAGTTTTAATAGGGGAGAGGCGGATATGGCATCGAAAATCAGGAACGTGAATAGCCGAAGTGAGGAGAAATAAGCGAAAATGAATGTAGACATATGATAAAATAAAAGGCACTAATCGTAGGAATGGCAACCCTTTATTTAAGCAATGAAGCTTTCAGAAGGAGGTTGAAAAGATGGCCTGGTTGGTTTACCTTCATGTCCTTTCTGTTGTTATCTGGATTGGAGGGGTGGCTTTTGTGACAGCGATCGTTTTCCCCGTTTTGACACGTATGGAAGATTCTATGGCTAAAGTGAGTTTTTTTGTTGGATTCGAAAAGAGATTCCAACTTCTGGTAAAAATTTTGGTGATCCTTGTGGGTGCCACCGGGATACTCTTATTCTTACAAAGAGGAGCTTTCGCCAGCCTCACGGGAGGAGAAACTACGCTCCTGGGTTATAAGTTTTTTGTTTGGTTATTCTACCTGGTCCTTCTTTTCGGTGCAGAAAAGCGCCTTATGGCAACCCTCGTTTCTCCTAAGACGACTCTGGATAAGGCTTTCAAACGAATATCAGTTTTCCATTGGGTCGTGCTGGTTCTTAGCCTCATCGCTGTTGTGGCAGGTATGCGATTGGTTAGAGGATAAGGTTGTGGGAAGAGGGCAGAAAATGGATCGTCAAACAATCATTCAAGTCGTTGAAAAACTCGGTCATAAGGTGGAGGCCGAAGATAAGAGCAAGTCAGCGGTCCTCCATATCGAGGGAATGGACTGCGAGGATGAGACATCGCTCATTGAGAAGAAGATGAAAAGCCTAAAAGGGCTTGAATCTTTCCAAGTTGACCTGATGTCCCAGGCCCTCCGTGTCCGGTACGATCCCGGCCTGCTTTCGGTTCAGGAGATCATTAAGTCCATCGCCGAAACGGGGATGAAGGCAAGACTTGAGAGGGAGAAGACAAAAGGAAAGGCCTGGTGGAGAGACCTGAGAATCCTTTCACTCTTCACCTGCGGCGTTTTTACGGCAGTAGCATTCGTTCTGGAAAAGATTGGGATCGCATTGCCAAGCACCATCCTCTATGCCATCGCTGTGGCGGTTGGCGGATACTACCCGGCCCGAATGGGCATCGCAGCTCTGAGGACCCTCACACTGAATATCCGGACACTGATGGTCTCTGGAGCGATTGGCGCAATTTTCCTCGGCCTATGGGAGGAAGCAGCTATCCTGGTGTTTATTTACTCTCTTGGAGACGTTCTCGAAGCCTATGCAGTAGACCGCGCCAGAGGAGCCTTGAGAGCTCTTATGGAACTAATGCCGAAAGAGGCGGTGGTTAGACGAAATAGTCAAGAATTAACTCTTCCCGTGGAAGAAGTTCAATTGGGAGAGATCGTCATCATAAAGCCGGGAGAAAAAATTCCATTGGATGGCAGAGTGGTTGCAGGTTCTTCGGCAGTAGACGAAGCCCCTATCACCGGTGAACCTATCCCTGTGATGAAAGACAAGGGAGCCGAGGTCTATGCAGGAACATTGAACCAGCGGGGGATTCTGGAGGTGGAAGTAACTAAGATCTCTAAGGACACGACCCTTGCCCGGATCATCCATTCGGTTGAAGAGGCCCAGGCCAAGAAGTCGAGTTTCCAGCGTTTTGGAGAGGCTTTTGGAAAGATCTACACCCCTGCCATGTTCGCCCTTGCCCTGGGAGTGATGCTTATTCCAGTATTGTTTTTTGGAGGAACATGGTCCCAATGGTTTTACAGAGGTCTGGTCGTTCTAGTCGTCTCCTGCTCCTGTGGCATTGCCCTCTCCATTCCGGTTGCTGTTGTTGCCGCCATCGGAAATGCAGCCCGAAACGGCATCCTCTTTAAGGGGGGTGTCCACCTGGAAGGAGCGGCAACAATCGAGGCTGTTGCCTTCGATAAGACCGGAACCCTCACCATTGGCAGACCCCAGGTGACGGATGTGTTTCCTGTCGGAAATCATGATAGAAACAAGATTCTCGGATTAGCTGCTTCGCTTGAATCTCGTTCCGAACATCCCCTGGGCGAAGCGATCTTGCGAAAGGCCCGTGAGGAAG
>Ga0154685_1346_pt1 | contig 8967 bp, 7 predicted proteins | sample Rifle2008BG13ft_FD_116114 | JGI IMG/M metagenome (GOLD analysis project Ga0154685, IMG submission 116114) | Deltaproteobacteria bacterium RBG_13_47_9 | reverse complement strand
GAAAGTCAGGATAGTATTACACTGGACTGGGTGTGTCTGCTCCAACCCACTGAGCCTTTTCGCTCCGTGGACGACATTGAAGGAACGCTGGCGTTAGCTCGGCGGGGAGGATGTGACTCGGTGATCAGTGTTGTTCAGGTTTTTGCCGTGCATCCCATTTTGATGAAACGCATCGCAAATAACCGGTTGCTTCCTTATTGCATCGAAGAAAAAGAAGGTACTCGGCGACAAGATTACCACCCGCCGGCTTACATGCGCAACGGAGCAATATACATCACGCGGAGGGATGTGTTGATGGATCGCAACTCCATCTGGGGAGAGGTTACCCGGCCTTATATCATGCCACCGGAACGGTCTGTCGGTGTAGATAGCGAGATAGACCTAAAACTTGTTGAATTGCTGATGCAAGAAAATTGATTGAGCAATAAGGTGAAGACCGGTTTAGGTTGATTAAACTGCATTAACAAGGGGCTCGATTGGAGATTAAGAAATGAAAAGACAAATAGCTATTAATGGTCGGGTGATAAATGATGAAACGGATTGCTACATTATTGCAGAAATCGGACATAACCATCAGGGGGATCTGCAAAAAGCAAAAGAGCTGTTCAATGTCGCAAAAGCTTGCGGTGCTGAAGCTGTAAAGCTTCAAAAACGGAATAATCGAAAGTTGTTTACAAAAGAATTGTTTAACAAACCTTACGAGAATCCGAATAGTTTTGGTGAAACCTATGGTGAGCATCGGGAATATTTAGAATTCGGTAAAAAAGAATATGAAGAATTAAAACAGTACGCAAAGGAGATCGAAATTGACTTTTTTGCAACCGCCTTTGATTTTGCAAGCGCTGATTTTTTAGCCGAACTGGATATGCCAGCATTTAAGATCGCCTCTGGTGATTTGAACAATATTCCGTTACTCAAGTATGTTGCAAAGATCGGAAAACCGATGATCGTCAGCACCGGCGGCGCCACCATGGAGAATGTAAAAAGAGCCTACGATGCAATCATGCCTCTCAATGAGAATTTATGCATTCTCCAGTGCACTGCTGCATACCCTGCTGAACATGACATTCTGAATCTAAATGTTATATCCACATATCGAAAAGCTTTTCCCAAAAACGTGATCGGGCTTTCTGATCATGAAAATGGAATTGCCATGGCCATAGCCGCATTTGTCCTCGGAGCAAGGATTTTCGAAAAGCATTTTACTTTAAACCATACCTGGAAAGGAACCGATCATGCTTTTTCACTGGAACCCGTCGGTTTCAGAAAGCTAGTCAGGGATTTAAAAAGATTACCAAAAGCCCTGGGGAACGGGATCAAAACGGTATATGACATTGAAAAAGAACCCATAAAAAAGATGGGGAAAAGCATCGTTGCCTCCAGGAACTTGAAAAAAGGGATGACGGTTTTCTTAAAGGATTTGGCTTTCAAATCCCCCGGGGGAGGGTTGCCGCCCTACGAGTTTGAAAAAATCATTGGGAAAAAATTGAAGGTTTCAATGAAAGAGGATCAACTCTTTTCGTTGGATATAGTGAAAGAATGAGAGCATCGATGGACAGACTTTTTGATCTGACCGGGAAAGTCGCCGTTGTCACAGGGGGCATGGGTCAACTCGGGCTTCACTACTCGATAAGCATGGCCGAAAGAGGTGCAAAGGTGGTCGTGTTGGATATTGTTGATAAGCCAAAGCTGAAGCTGGCCTCATTTGATAAATTGAAGCAGGATGGAAAAATCCGGTGCATGATTGCAGACATCACCCGGAAAAGCGAACTCGAATCCGTGGCTGAAACCATTGAAAGGGAATGGGGAAGAGCCGAAATTCTGATCAACAATGCCGCACTGGACTTTCCTCCAAATGCCCCCAAGAGTGAAGTCGGCCCTTTTGAAGAGTATCCGGAGACATCCTTCGACCAAGTCATGACCGTGAATGTCAAGGGGACGGTACTCTGCTGTCAGGTTTTCGGGGGACACATGGCCGTAACCGGAGGAGGCAGCATCATCAATATATCGTCAATTTACGGGATACTTTCGCCATGCCAGGACATTTATGAGTTCAAACGACGGAAAGGAGAGGTCTATTTCAAACCGGTGGCCTATTCCGTATCCAAATCGGCGATAATAAACTTAACCCGTTACCTTGCCACCTATTGGGCCAAAAAACATGTGCGCGTTAATACCCTCACGCTGGCCGGTGTTTTTAACAACCAGGACAGGGAATTTATTGAAGCATATTGCGCAAGGATTCCCATTGGGAGAATGGCCGATCCCGGGGATTATATCGGCCCGGTTGTTTTTCTGGCATCCGATGCTTCCCGCTACATTACGGGGGCCAACCTGGTGGTGGATGGAGGCTGGAGCGCATGGTAAAAAGTAGAATCATGGTTGAAAAAATACCGAATTTCATTGATGGGAAGTGGGTTGAACCTTTGACCGGAGGATGGTTCGAAAAAAAGAGTCCCCACTCGGGCGAACGAATATGTAACGTTGCAAGATCAAAAGGCCCGGATGCAGAACAAGCGATCTCGGCTGCGAAAAATGCGCAAAGAAAATGGGCTGAGACCACTTCGGTCGCGCGCGGGGACATGGTTCGAAAAATCGCCTTACGGATGCAGAACCGCCGGCAGGAGATCGCGGAATGGGTGGCACTTGAAACCGGGAAATCGATTTCCAGCGCATTGGGGGAGACGGATGCCGCAATTGAAATGGGATTTTTTATTGCTGGGGAGGGACGGCGCAACTATGGAAAAACCATGGGGGCAACCATGGCGCACAGGACCGTGCTCACGGTACGCCAGCCGCTCGGAATCGCTGCGTTGATCATCGCTTCCAATACCCCCATCGCCAATATCGCATGGAAAGCGTTTCCTTCCATTTTTTGCGGGAATGCTTCCATTCTCAAGCCTTCTGAAGACACGCCTTTATCTGCATGGATATTCGGAGTGATTTGCGAGGAAATAGGTCTTCCTCCAGGTATATTCAATATCCTTCAAGGATATGGGCGAGAAGCCGGGATGCCCTTGGTGGAGTCGGAAGATGTCCATTTGGTGAGCTTCACAGGGTCCTGCGAGACCGGAAAATTGATCCAAAAAGTCGCCGGAGAAAGACTGGCGAAAGTTTGTCTGGAATTGGGAGGTAAGAACCCCCTGGTGGTTTGCGACGATGCCGACCTGGAGCGCGCATGTGAATGGGTGCTGTCGTCTTCGTTCAGCAATGCCGGACAACGATGCGCCGCATCAAGCCGGATCATTATTTTTGATTCCATTTATGAGGACTTTCGAAACCTCCTGGTGGAAAGAACCAGGAGTTTGAGGGTGGGGCCCAAGGATGATGATTTCCTGGGTCCTGTGATCAACGAGCGGCAGCTTGAGAAAATGGTGGAAGCCATCGATCAGGCTCGAAACCAGGGTGCACGCATTCTCACCGGAGGGCATCGGTTGTTGGATGAATCGCATCCGGGATATTATCTGGCGCCCACCTTGATTGAAAAGGCAGGAATCGATTGGTCGATTTCCAGAAAGGAGCTATTCGGTCCCATTACCTGTTTGTATCGGGCGAGAGATTTCAATGAAGCGTTGGATTTGGCCAACGATTGCGACTATGGTCTGACCGCATGCATCCACACAAGGAATCTGCATCGGGCGATGCGATTTGCGGAAAAAGTTGAATCCGGCGTGGTGGTGGTCAATGGAGGCACCCACGGCAGCGAGCCTCACATGGGATTCGGGGGAGTAAAGAACTCGGGAACGGGCTGGCGTGAGGCGGGAGTGGAAGCGCTCGATGTTTACAGCGACTGGAAGTATATCAATTTGATTACAGATCCGTCAAAGACATGAAAACCCCTTCCATCATCGCACTGATACCAGCCAGATCCGGTTCCAAAAGACTTCCCGATAAAAACATTAAGCTTTTAGCAGGTCATCCGCTGATTGCCTACTGCATCGTTTCGGCTTTACAAAGTGGCATTTTTGATGAAGTCGTGGTTTCAACCGATAATGAAAAATATGCGGATATTGCAAGGCGATATGGTGCGGAAGTTCCGTTTCTCCGTCCAATCGAAATGGCCGGGGATCTGTCTCCGGATATCGAATGGGTGGAATACACCCTGTCTAATCTTCAAAAGATGGGACGCGCCTATGATTGTTTAAGCATTCTTAGGCCCACCAGCCCGTTTAGAATGCCCCAAACCATTAAGCGCGCATGGCAAGCTTTTTTAGATGAAACAGGCGTCGATTCTTTAAGGGCTGTTGAAAAATGCAAACAGCATCCCGGGAAGATGTGGGTTGTTCGAGGGAAAAGAATGGTGCCTCTTTTGCCTTTGGGGCCTGCAGAACGTCCCTGGCACAGTAGTCAGTATCAGGCCTTGCCTGAAATTTATGTTCAAAATGCCAGCCTGGAAATTGCATGGACCCGCGTTGTTTTCAAAAACCGGACCATCGCCGGGGATGTCCTGATGCCCTTTTTCACGGAGGGTTATGAAGGCTTCGACGTCAATACGCCTTATGACTGGGATCTTGCGGAGCATTTGGTTCAAGAGGGATTTGTAAAACTGCCTGAAATCGATTTCAAATCGATTAAAAAAGGAAACAATGGCTGAAACGACAATGAGTGCATTGAACGTTAAAATCATTCCTCCTTCCGAGTTTATCCGGGTGCAGGCTTACCCGTGGCAAGGCTTTTCAGAATTGGAAGTCCTGGCGGACATGTGCCGGATCAATGCTTTATCAGCGGTAAAACGGGCCGGTTCCGGCCATCTGGGTTCAAGCTTTAGTGCCATGGATATTCTTGCCAGGCTTTACTTTCGAGAATTGAACACGCTGAAAATGGGTTTTTCCAATTCGAACCGGGACATTTATTTTTCGTCCAAAGGACATGATGTTCCGGCGTTATATTCGGTGCTCTTCGCGCTTGGGGTTATTCCTGAAGAAAAGTTTCTTCGTCTTCGCCGAATGGGTGGACTTGAAGGGCATCCCGATATCAGCACGACCGGAATCGAAGCCAACTCCGGTTCGCTCGGTATGGGGATTTCCAAGGGCCGCGGTATGGCATGGGCAAAAAATCGGCTCAAGGCTCAAGGCCGTGTCTTTGTCATGACGGGCGACGGAGAAATGCAGGAAGGCCAGAACTGGGAAGCGCTTCAGTGTGCAGTTGCCGGCAGGGATATGGGACGATTCTTCGTAATCGTGGATCACAATAAGGTCCAGTCGGATAAATATGTCCGGCACATTGTTGACCTGGGGGATTTGGAAAGCAAGTTAAAGGCGTTCGGCTGGCTTGTTTTTCGATGCAATGGACATGACCAAGCGGCACTGGAGGAAATATTCAGGGCATGGGATGAGGATATGGGGCGACCTCGTATTTTGATTGCCGACACGATCAAGGGGCGAGGGGTTTCATTCATGGAGCATCCGGGAGCAATGAACCAATCCTCGCCTGGTCTTTACCCTTGGCATGCCGGCGCTCCGAACGATGCGGATTATCAACGTGCATTGCAAGAGATTCTGGATCGGATCAATACAAAGCTGGAAAATGCAGGACTGAAAATTTTAAAAATGAAAGACGTTTTACCTGAACCACTCCCCCGTGCGGAATATACTTTGGCCGGGGAACCGGTGAGCTTAGCAATGCCCGTGACAAAGGTCTCTAAAAAAACCAATGAGTTTATTGCAGACGCATATGGGGAAGCATTGCTGGGTCTGGCGAAGCAAGTTTCCAATCTGGTAGTTCTGGATGCCGATCTTGCCGCCGATTGCCGCGTCAGGGCCTTTGAAAACGCTTTCCCGGATCGATTTATAGAATGCGGTATTGCGGAACAGGACATGGTATCCATGGCTGGCGGTTTGGCGCGGATGGGGTTTTTGCCGGTAGTTAACTCGTTTGCCAGCTTTCTCGCTTCACGGGCAAATGAACAGATCTATAATAATGCAAGCGAGAAGACGAAAATTATATATGTATTCCATTATGCCGGGGTGATTCCCGCCGGACCCGGCAAGTCGCACCAGAGTATTCGGGATATCTCTTTAGTGGGAGCATTGCCTAATTGTGAAATCATCCAACCGGCAAATGCCATTGAAACCCGGATGGCAATCCAATACGCGGTCGAACAGGCGGATGTCAATGTTGTGCTACGTTTGGTCATCGGTCCTTCTCCGAGAGTAGTGGTTTTGCCCGAAGATTATCGGTTTGAACCCGGCCGAGGAGTAATCCTGACGAAAGGCAAAGATGTTGCGGTTTTTGCATACGGCCCGGTGATGCTTCACGAAACCCTGTTGGCTTCCGAAATTCTCACTTCACGCGGGATATGCATTCGAATCATCAATATGCCCTGGTTGAACCGATTCGATATCAGGTGGCTCGAAAAATCAATACAGGATTGCAGTCATATTTGGGTTGTTGAAGATCATGCCCCTGTGGGTGGACTGGGGGATAGGTTGTTTGAAGAATTTTTGAATTCCGGACAATTGCGAAACCGAAAGTTTCATAAAACGGCGGTAGAAGGATATCCGGTATTTGGTACGCCACAAGAGGCGCTGCAATATCATTGTATGGATGGCGTTTCGCTCGCCAGCCAACTCTTGAAGGTAATCGTTGACTATAATGGTGACAACCTTTAGGATTTTGAGGCCCCTTTGAATATTATGAGCCGCCTGACGATACCAGCAAGCGAATTTGTTTTTAGCGATGGCTTATAAACGAGACTGAAAACTATTTTCTCTATAACCGCATCAAATAATATTGACGAAAACGATAAACTTTAAAAACCCTTTTTTCGTAATTGCGGTGAAAATTGGAATCCAGGGAAAAAACAGTTATGGACCCCGGCGTTCGCCGGGGTGACGAAAATAGAGACTTTTTATGATCCCAACAATATTTAATCTATTAAAATAATACGAAAATCAGAAATGGAAATTTTAAACGGAAAACAGAAATCAACTGAAGGATATCGCCTGCTCATTGCTTTAATTGCAAAAGGTTCGATGAACAACCTTCATCGAAAGGATATCGTCGATGCATTTGGGGCACAAAGAATCGAGGCCAACTTTCTAGTTCGAAAAGATTATATCTCCCTGATTAAGCCCATACATGGGTGCCGATATTTGACCTGTCACTTTCCGGGAGAAACTGGGATCAAAGGAAATATCAGGCGGATTTTACGATACCTTCGGAGTCTCTATCCGATAGGTGCAATCGGTAGGCGTGAAACAAGGCCCAGGGATCAGCGCCTCAGAATGAGGATTGCCCATTTTACAATCGAGTTCATTTCAAGATTCAAAACAACTATGAGAATCATTAAGAGTATAGAAAAATATTTTTATTTCAATGAATACATCGAAGGCCTTAATGCGGATGATCTGGATCAATTGTTGCTATTAGGCATAGGAGCGGACGGTGCAGAACATGAAAGTAAATTGACATGGTGGGCAAAACAGCATGGTATTTCCGTAGTTCATATGATCGGAAACTGGGACACCTTAACTTCCAAAGGATATCCGGGGGCAATAATAGATACCTTGCTTGTATGGGGTCCTGTGATGAAACAAGATGCCATGGAATTACATGACATCCCCGAAAAAAATATCCGGATGATCGGAGCGATTCGATATGATCGCCTGAAAGAAACAATTATTGAGACAAAAGAAGAATTTCTAAAACGATGTGGTCTTGATTCAAATAAAAAGACAATATTTTTTGCAGGACCCCTGAGTGAAGACCAGTATTTTGAAATGCTCAGAGTATATGAATATTTGTGTGAAACAGACGGCAATTATCAAATGATATTTCGGATGTATCCGAACAAAAAGTTTATGGAGTCCGTTTATGTCAAACCAATCATCCAATATGCGAAGTCATTACCCGGCGTTTATGTCAGTATCGGTGATCCTGATTATCGAATTGGTAGCAAAGAAAAAGCCGTGTTGAGTATTGAACAGTATGAGTTGTGGCATGCATTTGAATATTGTGATGTTGTCATCAATTTTTTCTCAACGGTGGCATTAGAGTCCTGTCTTTTTGACAAGCCCGTGATTTCAATGAATTATCGGCTAACAGAAAATTATGCATGGCTGAGTCCGCCGGAGTATGCCGATCATGCTTCTCTGCCGCATAACCAACGACTGAAAGACTATGGTGCTGTCCAAAGAGTTGCAAACCGAAAAGAACTCATCGACACGATAAGATTAGGCATCACGGATCCGAACCGTCATGCTGAAGGGCGTTTAATTGCAGTCCAAAAGGAACTGGGCTTCTTGAATGGGCATGTGATCGACAGAATGGTTGAAACCTGTAGAAAAGCCTATCAAAGCCACGTCAACGCACAATGAAACTTACCTTTGTCTATGTGAAAGGACGGATTGCTCGATTACCTGATGTAGAGTCCTTAAAATCGGCGCGGGAGTTTTTCTACGGCGCCCTTGAACTTAGGGACAGAGGGCATGAGATTACGCTTTATGAAATTGATGACGAGCCGAAAGCATTGCATGGGCCATGGATTGTTCAAACTTTATACCGGTTCCATCTGATGCCGAGCAAAACGAATGCATATCTTTTCCAACAGCTCTATGAACTTGTTCAAAAACTCAACCATCAAAACGGAGTCATCGCAACGACATCCGGTATTGCGTATGGATTAGCGGTTTTGAAAACGATGGGTTTATTGCATACCCCGATCATAGCTATTCACTGCGGAATCGCCAACTACCGGTTAAAACGCCGGCGGCGATTCATAAACGGAATGATGTTGCGAAAAATGTGGACACAATTATTCGGTGAAGGTGAACTTAATTCCGTAAATAAAATGTTCTCAGTACCGGCAGAGCAATTAGAAGTTAATCAGTTTGGTGTGGACACCAGATTTTGGAAACCGAACAATAATCGTTCAGAAGAATATGTCTTATCGATAGGCAATGACGCGAGAAGGGATTATAAGCTTTTAATTGATGTAGCGTGGCATTCCGAACACCGCTATGTTCT
>Ga0154685_1286_pt1 | contig 9178 bp, 7 predicted proteins | sample Rifle2008BG13ft_FD_116114 | JGI IMG/M metagenome (GOLD analysis project Ga0154685, IMG submission 116114) | Deltaproteobacteria bacterium RBG_13_47_9 | reverse complement strand
GATAAATGCCGTCGGGTCAATCTTCGGATATCTTCCTTCAAACTCCATGATCATTGTTGTTCCCTTTCTTTGGGTGAAATGGAGATTACAAAAGTTTCGGTTATAGATTTAACCTGAGAGACTGAAGATGGTCTTGATTTATTTCAAATTTAAATAATATACTGGGTTGAACACGTATTGTAAAGGTCGACCGCTTTTTTTGAAAAGTTATTTTGGACAAGAGTGATTTGATTTTGCATATACGTAGGTCTTTGTTGCCGGGAAATCAGGGGGCGCACACAAAGATGTGCAGGTGTGCCTTCAGGCCACTTTACAGTGCGGGAGGGCGTTCTTATCCACTGGTGCGGTTTCTTCTTGGAGGCTGAATGAGAAGTATAATAATTATCGGGATAGTCACTACTGCTGCACCCACTATAAATGGAACTAAATACGTCCCAGTAATATCCTTTAATGCACCCCCAATCAAAGGACCGGCGAAACCAGCCAAACCCCAAGCGGTAAACAGTAGTCCATAGTTAGCACCCTGTGCTTTTGGACCGAAATAGCTTGCGCATGTAGCCGGGAAGAGAGTAAAAAGGGCACCATAGTTCCACCCAATCAAAGCTGCTATGAGCCACAATCCCCAATATATTGATCCTAATGGGAACAATAATCCTATGGCCACAGCTTGCAGAGAGAAATGTGCCAAGAAAATTGCTTTTGTTCCAGCTTTGTCAATCAATAAACCAGTAATAATTCTCGTGGCTGAATTGCAAGCAGCAAGTGCACTCACCGCCCAGCCGGCCTGCATGGCCGTCAACCCTGCATCTCTCCCGTAACCGGCAATATGGCCAATGACCAACAAGCCCGCAAAGGAGCCACAAAAATAGCTTAGATATAGGAGCCAAAATGAAGAGGTTCTTACGGTTTCCCGGAAGGTGTAATCTTCACCTTCATTTTGCTGCTTCTTAATATCCTGAGATTGCAACCCGTTGGGTACCCATTCCGGTGGTGGATTGACTAACGTATAGGATGCTAGAATAGCCATTAAACCCATAGCTATTCCAACGTACCAAAAAACGAATCTCCAACTACTACTTTCAATGATTGCTGTGGCTAAGGGGCCCATGACAAATGAGCCTAACCCCAACCCCACCACAGCGCATCCTGTTGCTAATCCCCTACGGTCCGGCCACCACCTCGGAGCGATCGTTATAGGGGGCACGTAGATCATACCCCCTCCCAGACCGGCGATAACCCCATAACTGATGTAAAGCCAAGCCTTCGTCTCAGTGAATCCGGCCATGATAAACCCAACGCTCAAGACCAAGCCCCCGAGAAAAACCACAATTCTGGCCCCATAAAGGTCGCTTAGTTTCCCTGCCGGATAAGACACTAGGCCAAAAACCAAACAGCATAGAGAATAAGCCATGGCAATCTCGGCCTGACTCCACCCAAAGGACATCTGCAAAGGTTTAATTAGAACGCTCCAGGCATAAAGAAGTAACCCGCACGCAGTGCTAGTCACTATTGCACCAAGCAACGGAAGCCATCTGGGCATTCCAGTTCTTTTGGAAATGGAGTCCGCTACCATTTTTCTCCCTTCTTAAGATTCGCAAGTCTGTCGCGGGAAAATAATCGACAGCCACCTGCAATCAGATATCCTCACGCTCCTCCGGCAATAATTTTCGACTCGTGCGCAGCCAAGGGATGAAGGGATAAACTAAAAGAAAAAGGGATATCAGAAGAAGAACTCCCGAAATCGGACGGGTCACGAAGATCGTGGGGTCTCCTGCTGACAAAAGTAGCGAGCGGCGGAGGGACGTTTCCATAATGGGACCTAGCACAAGCGCAAGAACGAGTGGCGCCGCCTCATACTCAAACTTTTTAAATAGATATCCCAAAAAACCGAAACCAACCATAATGAGAACGTCGAATAAACTGTTATTTAAGGAATATGAGCCAATCAGGCAAAAAAGAAGGATCAAAGGGAAAAGAATAGGATAAGGTACTCTGAGAATCTGAACCCAAATTGGAATCATAGGAAGATTCAGGACCAGGAGCATGACGTTTCCCAAGTACATGCTGACTACGACTCCCCAGAAAAGATCTGGATGCTCTGTGATAAGCATGGGACCAGGTTGCACACCATGAATGATCATAGCACCTAGCAGGATAGCCATGACCGGATTGGAGGGAAGTCCAAGAGTCATAAGAGGAACCAGCCCCCCGGCCGTGGCAGCATTGTTAGCGGCCTCCGGTCCGGCCACTCCTTCAATAATCCCTGTGCCAAACTTTTCCGGATATTTGGAAATCTTCTTTTCTACCGCATAAGAAATAAAGGTTGAAACTGTTGCACTTCCACCAGGAAGAATCCCGATAAAGAAGCCAAGAACCGTTCCGCGTAAAATCGCCCATATGGACCGTGTCCAGTCTCTTAAGGTAGGGAGAAGGTTGCGAATTCTACCTTGAAAGACCTGTCGTTCCATAGATTGTTCAACGTTCAGAAGCACTTCAGAGACTCCGAAGAGGCCCATGATAATAGGAACCAAGCCGACACCATCGGTTAACCCCACAATGTTAAAGGTGAAACGCGGCATCCCCATCAATGTATCCAAACCAATGCAGCCTATAAAAAGCCCCAAAGAGGCCATCAACAATGATTTCCACATGGGCCCCCTTGCGAGAAAAGTGAGGAGGGTGAGGCCCAATACGGTAAGAGAAAAATATTCCGGAGGACCAAATTTCAAGGCAGCCTCGGCGAGCGGAGGCGCAATGAGCATGAGGCCGATTACACCAATGGTGCCAGCAATAAAGGATGCAAAGGCTGACATGCCCAGGGCTGGACCTGCCCTTCCTTGGCGTGCCATTTGATATCCGTCGAGGCAAGTGATTACTGATGCAGCCTCTCCAGGAAGATTCATAAGGATGGAAGTAGTCGAACCCCCGTACATAGCACCATAGTAGATTCCAGCCAGCATGATTACGGCGGACACTGCGGGCACATGAAAAGTGGAAGGCAACAAAAGAGAAATGGCCGCGACCGGCCCCAATCCTGGAAGCACGCCCACCAAGGTTCCAATCAACACGCCCATAAAGCAAAACAAAAGGTTGACCGGCTCAAATGCAACTTGGAAACCTATTATGATGCTATGGCCAAACTCCAATGTGCCTCCTCAAATGCCCCACATACTCTTGGGCAGTGGAACCTTCAACAACAGTTCGAACAACCCCCACGACCCAAGCGTGCAAAGGATGCTCCAGAACACGACCCGCCCCCAACTCATAGGCTTTACGCATCGAAACAAGAATCCCAAAAATAACATTGTGCATAGAACAAAACCTATGTAGGGAAGTAGAAGAACATATGAAAGCAGCGCACCAAGGACAAGAAATGAGTTTGGCCAAGAAACATCTTTAAGTAGAGGCTTCCACCCTACACCCTGATTCTTTTGTATTGTCCCGCGGACAAAGCCAATGAAAGCAAATAAGCACATCGCCACTCCGGCAACAAAAGGCATAAGGCCAGTTCCCGGAGAACTCGGGGTTCCTAATCCATAACGGGTGGCATATAGGGCAACAACCACTCCAACGGCCAACCAGAATGCAGAGCCCATCTGTTCATTGTTTAGGCGGACCATATGAAATCTCCCAGACTAATTACAGAGGTGGTCAACTAAAAAGCAGCCAAAGATCGGAGTTACAGGCGAAAAGGTTTCCTAATCAGACTCTGGGCCTGCCACGGCATTCCTAGTACAGTCGAATTAAGGCATCTACAGCAACTACCCCCTTCGAATAGACCAAAAGAGGGTTCACATCAATCTCCCGAATCTGATCTTGAAGATCAGAGGTCAAGGCGGAAAGCGCAAGGATGGCTTGAACGATGCCTTCTTTGTCAGCCGGAGGCTTTCCTCTGATACCATCGAGGATCTTTCTACCGCGAATCTCCTCGATCATTTCCTCGGCATCCTGCCGAAGAAGGGGGACGAGTCGAAAAGTGGTATCCTCCAACACCTCCACCCAGATACCTCCTAGGCCGAACATGATCGTGTGAAAACCGAATTTATCCCCAGCGCTGCCCAGAATGACCTCTGCCAGCGGGTTCGGACACATTCTTTCAATGAATATTCCCCTGAAAGAATTTCCCCGATCTTGCTTGGTAACAGCCATCGACACTTGCTCAAAAGCTTTTTCTAATTCCTTTTCATTATTGATATTGAGCTGGACCGCCCCTGCTTCGCTCTTGTGCAAAACCTCTGGTGAAAGGCCTTTTACAGCAAGTGGAAACCCAATTTCTGTTGAAATCTCCCTAGCTTCATGAATCGAGTTCGCGACCTTACCGGGAGGGATCGGCAAACCATACAATGAAAAGATCTCCTTTGAAGACGCCTCATCCATTTGCCGGCCGCAGCGCTCGATGATCTTGAGTGACCTTTCACGCGCCCCTGGCGGGGCTTGAACGGGCTTCTCGCCCTTCGCCAATCTTAGGCGATATTTTCCCAATGCGGCCAACGCCTTGGCTGCATCTATGCACGGCTCTATGTCTCTGAAGGCTGGAATGCCCCCTCGGATCATCTCCAGCCTTGGAATGTCGGCGATTTTGTCTCCTATCCAACACGCCAGGACTGGTTTCTCCGGTCTGTTTTTCAGCCCTTCCAGAAGAAAAGTTGGTGCCACTTTGATGAAATAGAGCATGGTCATAAGGATAATGATTTGATCAAAACTGTCTTCTCGGACAAACCTCTCCATGGCAGTAGTGATTACATCAAATGTTGACATGATCCCTCTACCGATATCGAGAGGATTATGTGGAGGACCGAATTTGAGAATCTCGGTCATTTCTCGTTCGAATTCCGGACCGGGCTGAGCGAGGGTTAACCCACCCTCGGATAGTTGGTCTGAAATTACACCTGCTGCCCCACCAGAAGATGAAAAGATTCCCAGGCGCGAACCTTTTGCAGGCGGCTGAGACGTCAAGGCTATTGCCGTAGTGGCGAGGGCATTCAGATTATCAACACGAATGATGCCATGACCGCGGCAAATAGCGTCAAAAGTAGCATCAGTGCCGGTGAGAGAGCCCGTATGAGAGGCAGCGGCACGAGCCCCTTCCTTGGTCCGACCCACCTTATAGACGACAACCGGTTTATTATGGTGATGGGCCATGTCCACTGCCTGGACGAATTTGGCAGGGTTTCGGAGACCCTCGATATAGGCAGTGATCAGGCGGGTGTTTGGATCTTGAACAAAGTATTCAATGAAATCGGTGATCTCCAAATCCGCCTCGTTTCCTGTAGAAACGAGGATGGAATACCCAAGGCCATGTCCGAGGGCCATATCCCAAATCGAGCCCAGCAGGGCTCCGCTTTGAGAAATCATGGCCACATCACCTTTCAATAGTTCAGTAGGTTCTCTTTCTAAGGTTGCACAGAAACTCAAGATGGCCGGTTTTCTCACATTGATGAGACCCATGCAGTTGGGTCCCACGAGGCGCATCCCATGCTCACGTGCTTTTTGGACAAGCCTTTCCTGATCGGTTTTACCAGCCTCTCCCGTCTCGGCATAACCCGAAGCTAGAACGATAGCAAATCGACATCCTTTGTTCCCCAATTCCTCGATGGTCTCTAGAACCAAATTCTTGGCTACTATAATCAATGCAGCATCCGGTACCTCAGGCAAATCAGAGATGTGGCGATAACAAGGAACACCCTGGACTGTGTCTCGCGTGGGGTTGACGGGAAACAGGCGGGCCGGCGATTTGTGCCGTAGCATGAACATGAGAGCCCTTCCGTTGATTTTCAACGGATTATCCCCCGCTCCAATAACGGCAATCGACTGTGGATTTATCAACGGTTCCAGAAAATGGTTTACTTGCATGGAATCTTTTTCCTCCCGATCTAAAGTTTCTGTCTTCCGGCATTGGCACTCAAAAGAATGCGGCGTGTGATCTCCTACTAAATGGTTCCTATTGTTTCTGAAGGCCAATCTCCCGGAACAAAGGCGGTAATTGCTGGTTCAGTTCCAATATGTACTTTTCAAAGTCCTGCGGCCCGCGATAACTGAAAACCATATCCATTTGGTCCATAACCTTGACAAAATCCGGATCTTGCATCGCCTTCTTATAGGCATCATGGAGAATTCCCACGATGTGAGGGGGCAACCCCTTGGGGCCAACGATTCCCAGCAAACTGATAGGCGTGATATCGTAGCCCATTTCTATCAATGTGGGCACGTCTGAAGCGAAACCGATCCGTTTTTCGTCTAATGAGGCAAGGAGCCGCAATTTACCAGACATCAAGTGGGGTTTCCAGAACACGCTGTCCGCACAAGCTTCGACATGGCCACCCAAAATGGCTGCAACCGACGGAGCCGTGCCCTCGAAGGGTATATGGGTGCACTTGATTCCTGCCTTCGAGGTGAACTGCTCCATAGCCAAGTGGCTGGGACACCCTGGGCCTGCCGTGCTGTAGCGTATTTTCCCAGGGTTGACCTTGGCATATTCTATAAACTCCTTGAGGGTCTTCCAGGGGGAGTCCGCTCTCACCACCAGTCCTGACGGGGTATATGCATACTGCATGATAAAAGTGAAGTCCTTGGTGCAGTCGTAGGACACATTACGCAGATGTTGAGCTGTAACCGCGCCTGTAGGAAGCAGGCCGATTGTGTATCCGTCCGGTTTTTCACTCTTGAGGCCCGTCAAGGCCACGGCGGAACCCCCGCCAGGCTTGGTTACGATCAACATTCGCTGCCCCAAGGTTTTGCTTGCCGCGTCAGACAAGACGCGAGAAGTCACTTCGGACGCTCCTCCCGGGGCATAGCCTACAATGTACGTTATGGGTTTGGTGGGATACTTTTCCTGCGAAGAGACGGTAACAGCAAGGAATAAGAAGGCGATAAAAATGGTGCTGATGATCTGTAGTCGTTTCATTTCGTTTCTCCTTTCTTCATGGGTTGTGGTTGATTCAGGAAGACACGAAGAGAGCGTAGTCACCTCTGCCGGGCCTTTTCAACGTCCAACAAAGACAGGTGTGCGTTTTTCCTTGAACGCAGTAACACCTTCATTGGCATCTTGGCTATTATTCACAATACCAAGGTCCCTTGCTGCAATGCCCATCAGTTCGGATGGGCCCTTGGGCAGCATATTCTGTGTCACAAACCGCTTGATTGTTTTCAGCACGAGGGGTGCGTAACCCGCCATTTCCTCCGCTATTGCCACGGCCTCTTCAACCTGGCGCCCCTTCGGCACGACACGATTCACGAGTCCCACCTCGTGGGCGCGGTGTGCATCGAGAGGTTTTGCAAGGAGCATCATCTCCATGGCTATTTTGTGCGGAATGCGGACCACAAGCCCTAGGATAAGCCCACCACATATACCGACCTTGGCTTCGGGATACATGAATTTCGTGTTTTCGGCAGCGACCGCCATGTCACACATGGTCACGATGACAAGCCCAGCTCCCACACACCAGCCGGCAGTAGCAGCGATGATAGGCTTTTCAGTGGTAATGCCCACGTTAGGGGTGCATCGCCACAGTTCGGGCAGATTGGTCACGTCCGCACCAGAGGAAAAAGCCTCGTCACCCTTACCGGTGATGACTGCCACGCGCTGCTCAGAAACGTCAAAATAAGCGAAAGCTTCCTGTAGCTTATGCGCTGTTTCATTGCAGATCGCATTTTTTCGCTCGGGTCGGTTGATCGAGATGATAGTTATTTTACCGCGTTGTTCAACCTCAACAATACTCATACGATACTCCTTTGTTTGAATGCTCATGGTGTTCCATAGTACAGAGCGTCCGCAGAGTGACCTCTGATGTCAATAGTGGACACGAAACATTCTTCATGCTGCAACCTGCTTTATAACCTGTCTTGCATAGAACTGCCGTTCATAGACAGCAGGGGTCACATACCTAAAGAGAAACTTGCTCGTTGTGTTAGGAAATATCAGGCTCGATAGTAGGCCCCTCCCATAAGAGGTTGACACCTAATTCCTTGAGCCGTTTCCTATAGTTCTCCAAATGCAAAAGCATCAAATGTTTAGCTTTAGGGGCATTGCCTTCAAAGATAGCATCGTAAATCTCGTAGTGTTCTTGAATCGACTCGGAAGGGGTTTCTCTGGAAGAAACGGTTTGCACAATGCACCTACGCAACAATTCAGCGATGGATTTCAAGATGAGGTGCAGGAGGGGACTCTTGGCAGCGGCGGCAATTCCCAGGTGAAAGGATAAGCTTGATTCCACAAGTGAGGATATTTCCATCTTTTGATCTCTGTCAACAGCAAGTATCTTCATGAGGTTCTGCAGATCTTCTTCCGCCCTTCTTTGCGCGGCGAATTCGGCAGTTGACGTCTCGATCACAATTCGAAACTCCAGGACCTGGTCCAATGTAATCTTCTTCAGTTCCATGAAGAATTCGAATTTTTCGCTGAGCGTTCTTGGCAGATCTTCAACCAGGAAAGAACCTTGTCCGGGACCTTTCTTTACGTGAATGATGCCAAGTTTACTTAAAGATCCGATAGCTTCCCTGACTGTTGAACGGTTAACTCGAAACTGTTCAGAGAGCTCTAGTTCCGATGAGAGTTTGTCTCCAATAGTGAGAGTCCCGTCAATGACTGCTCTTTTTATTGCTTGCTCGACCAATTGTGATGCTTTGACTTTTTGGATAGGCGCGAATGTAAAATGCTTGTCCATGTCTAACTTCCATCCTTCTTGAGTCATATAACTAGTGGCTAAGTCGTTAAATTGTACACGTGACGTACTTGTATAAATCAGACATATGAACCTATTATATATGGCTGTATTGTAATGTCAAGAAAAAAATGGAGAATTTTTTCTAAATATTATAATATTTATAACTTTTTGATTTTTATTCACTTTTCCAACACCCCCTAAATCTTTCTTGACGGGGTCGCCAATTTCTTTTAGAGTTTTTTAAACTATTCCCTTATCAAACTTCTCAAAATAGAATCCCGATGGTCAAGGCACCTCAAACTTCAAAGCTCTTCCTCATCTTCTCCATTCTCTCAGCCCTTTTTATCCTCTCACAATTCTACCGCGTCTCCAATGCTGTGATCGCCCCAAATCTTATTCAGGAGCTTGGACTGAATGCAGAAATGTTGGGTTTTCTCGGCGGTGCATTCTTCTATGCCTTCACCCTGCTTCAGATCCCCATGGGCCCGATGCTCGACCGAATCGGTCCTCGCATG
>Ga0154685_1291_pt1 | contig 9191 bp, 5 predicted proteins | sample Rifle2008BG13ft_FD_116114 | JGI IMG/M metagenome (GOLD analysis project Ga0154685, IMG submission 116114) | Deltaproteobacteria bacterium RBG_13_47_9 | reverse complement strand
ACTGTTTCGAGGCAGATTCCCTTGTCAGAGGAGGGGACAAGATTGATTTAGGTGCCGGGGTTGTGTGGGAAGTTCAAGAAACCCCTGGTCATTCCCCATGCCATATTTCCCTCTACGAAGCAAAGGAAGAGATCTTGGCGATAGGAGACGCGACCGGATTTTATGTTCCCGAAAAAGATGTTTTTTGGCCCAATTATTTCCAGTCCCTGGAGGTCTATTGCAAAAGCATCCGGAAGCTATCCGCTTTGCCAGCCAGACGTGCTCTGCTTAGTCACAACGGCGTGATCGAAGGCAATGTGGAAGGGTATCTCCAAAAAGCAATGGTGGCAACGGAGATCTATCATAACGAGCTCCTCCGGAGGTTAAGCATGGGAGAGGTGGCCGAGAAGATCGCTCTGGAGAAAGCCCGATTTGTAAGCAGCCTTACCGATATTCAACCTTTTAGGGTGATGTACGACCTATGCAAGGTCATGATAAAGCGTTCTCAAACGAATGGAAAGGACGTATCGTTTTCTTTTTTAGGACACGAACGGGCTTGCCTACAACCGCCGACCGGGGAGGAAATTCCAAAGACGGAAGCCACTGCTCAAAAAACGTCTCCAATAAATTCAATCGATATCAGGAAACCATTAACGCTTAATGAAAGGATGAGTCTGGTCGCTCTCATTGATGAAGGGATGCGCCTCGGTTTATCTGAAGGTCCTGTGGTTTCAGATCTTTTCAACGATTTGTGGAACCTGATCAATGCGACCGTGTCAGGGAGCAGACTCAGTCAGCTAAAACCCGAAGATTCCAAGAACGGTTTTCAGCTCTTTGAGATCAACGCGGAGTCAGGAGAGAATCTTGGCCGCCTTAATATGCTGTATCTTAAGAAACCCATTCCGTGTTACTACCTTGTTTATGTTGAGGTGGCTTCCCCTTTCAGGAGAAGGGGGTTGGGGAACCGTATCCTCAAATACTTCCGTGATTTTTTAATCAGCAAATCCGCGGTTGGAATCTTAAACAATATCATTCCAAGTGAGGATCCTACCTATGACATTTATCTTAAACAATCCTGGACACCCGTCCAAAAAATCATCGGCGATTCGCTCGCGGATAAGAATGACCGTTACATGATCTTCATTCCGCCGGCGCTCCAAGGCAGAGACCTTAAAGATCCTGTTTTCAAACTGCTCCACCATCTAAAAAGGAAACGCGAAGTGATGGAGGCCAGAGAGAATGAGATGATGGTCAGACAGACCATTGCAGAATTCAGAGAACTTTATCAAACCTTACTTGCTTACTTTGAGGGGGAGATGCAAAAAGGAGAACCCTCTTCGTTCATGCGGTTTATGTTCACCCGTTTTGTGACAAAATTGGTCGCCTTCAGACGCCGCATTGGAGAGTTAATGGGTTATACAGGCGGCGAATCCATGGAACAGATTACTCTGACGCCCGAAGTTGCCCGCCTAAAAGTCAAATCCTATGCGCCTCGTGAGTTCGCCAAGATAAATGCCCTTGGAAACGGGGAACTCGCATTGTTGAATCGACTTCCGGAAGACCTGAAAAACAACCCTGCACCTTTCATCGAATCACTGCCCAATTATCAAAGACCGAGCCTCATGGCCTGGCTAAAGGACCGGGGGAAATCATACGGTGATCCCTTGACCCTGGCCGACCTCATGGAGTTGGGTTTTGACCCCACCCGTCTCAAGGAGATCACCATTGATGGACAGGAGTTCATCTTTGAGCGAATCCAAACGAGACAGCTGTCCGATCTGAAGAAAAAGGGGAAGCTCTTGGAACGGATCGCATCGGAGATGCCCGAAGCAAAGGTGCGAAGTGCTTGGTTGAAGTGCAACCCTGTCCTATTGGTCATCCGAGACAGAGGGAATGCCTATGTCCTCCGGCGTAAAATCAGCGCGATTCATTTGGAAGAGGCGATTGACCAACTTCAAACTCAGTCCAATTTAAAAAGCCTTAATGCGAACATTCAAGTAGATCATCTGATTCTGAGTACGGTGCAGATGGCCGTCGAGAGGATTGCGGAACGTTTGAATGCAGAAAAGGCGACGATCCTTGACCATCTGACCCCGTTCGTTTCTTGGGACATGAAAAACAATCATCCAAAAGTGGTGATCGATTTTGAAGGGACCTATCTGGAATCCCTCTGGTTGGCATAGATCGTTTCACCCACATTGAACGATGTCCTTGCTATTTCCCTCCCCTATCCATCGCATTCACAGATGAGATTGCGAATTAAAGCGTAGCGAGTACCTTTTTGATCTGCGGATCGCTAATGACTTCCAGGCCCAGCGTTTTTAAGCAATGCTGCATCTCTTTGATTTCTTCCGGAAACGGTTTTGGCTGCGGTGGACGCATAAAAGGTTCCGGGACAAAACCACGAAGCCAGGCTCCAATCTTATAGCGGATGTGGAGTCGGGCGTAGTCATTGTATACAAAATCGTTTAGCGTTGATAAACCGGAATTCCATATTTTACGCGCTTTCAGAAGGTCATTTTTCTTCCACGCCTGGATGTGATCGATCATCGGCTCCATCCCGTAACAGAGCGCGCCATTCACAGTGCCGTCGAAGTGTTCATTAAGAAGTGCAACGTGAAATAAATCCGCAGCTGCGGCCAGAATCCCAACATGATGATCAAGTGTCCGGAGTGCTTCGGCTATGATTTTCCATCCCTGATAGGAATAGGTCATTTTCCAGCCTACGATGTTTGGCACTGCTTGACAAACTTTAAGTGTCGCGCCCACTGGAAGTCCGACACCGTAGAAAGAGACACTTGTTGTCGGATGCACAATGATGGGCAGATTGACCGCTTTATCAATGGCTTTAAAAATATCAATCCAGATTTCAGGATACTTATCCGGGTTCCAGGCGTACGTCACGTCTCCTGATCCCATAGGGGGAATGAAAAAAATGCCATCCACCCCCAATTCCTTGGCAGTGATGGCGTCTCGAACGATCCCTTCGGTGGTTACGTCAATTGCACCGGCGAAAAGCGGAACTTTGCCAGCGACCTCCTGAACGGCAATTTCAACAATTTTTTTCTTTTCTTCGTAAGTTAAATAGAAAATTTCTCCGGCTTCAGGGTTAACGATAATGCCGCCACCCGCATCAATAAATTTCGGTTGCAGAAAATAGCGAATTAATTTGCGGTAAGCGTCATAGTCAACTTCAAAAGATCCCTCCTTATAAGGAACGACTACAGCGGTGTAAATGCGATCCCATTTCATAGCGTCATTCTTTGCCATCTTTGCTCCTCCTTTTTAAGTTTAAATGACCGGTCAATCCAGATGGATGGTCGATGGGCGATCCACGATCAACCTTAACATACCCATCCTATACAAAAAAGACCCGGCGGAAAGATTATTAGGGGGCTTGGTCCTGCCTGTGCAGCCGGTAAAATCAACTCAATCGCCGTCCGAAGCCTTGAAGAGCGGTTTACCCGTGGCCGTTGATGCAGCTGTAAGGTTCATATTGACGAATTTTTGGAATTTATCGAGTCGCCCACAATCGAATGCCCCTGATTTCATCCCTCATCCGAAGAGGATCCTAAAGGCATTCTTATAAAGGATTCCTTCTATTGTGCGATCACGCAGTGGTAAAGATTTTATGGCCTCAACGTTCTTTTCTATCGTTCCGGGCATGGTTGGCCAATCGGAACCAAAAATTATTTTTTCACTCACCTTTTCAAGTTCCGGGAAGTAACTGAGAAGATTCCGGGGTGGCAAGCCGGTGATATCCATGTAGACATTCTTGTGCAGGCGCGATAGCGCAAAACAATCGTCATACCAAAAGCCTCTTCCGCTGTGGGCCATGATGATCCTCAATTCAGGAAAGTCAACCGCCACATCATCCAGATAGATCGGGTCACAGTATTTTAATCTGGTTCCTTTGAAGATCGAGGTGCCGATGTGGAATAGGGCAGGAATCCCCAGCGCCTGCGCCTTGGCATAGAGCGGGTAGAGCCTTGCCTCATTGGGGTAGAAGAACTGATATGAAGGATGGAGTTTGAGACCCTTTACCCCTCCCTCCTTAACTTGAACCTCCAGTTTCGCTGAAGGATCGGGGTGAAGATTCGGATTGATTGAGGTAAAAGGGAAGAGCATCTCTTGGTGGCGGCAGAATTCTATCACCTCCTCTGTCGTCACAAAGCCGCTGGTTGCCGGTGCACATTCTGAGAGCACCACAGCATACTTTATCCCTTGACTCTTTAAATAAGCTGCAAATAATTCTGGATCGCTACTAAAATCATCTATCCTGGCATAAAACTCTGGATTGATCGATTCCAGAAAATCAAGCCAGGTGGGGTTTAACACGTCCTTCCTAACATAATGGGTATGAAAATCGATCACTTCCATTTCTTCCCCGCTGATTTATAAATTTAATGAATTCGTAAAAAGTCGAAAAAAGTTAAAGTTCGTCTTTCCGGCAGAGGCCGGAATCCAGTGATTTCATATAATTATCAAAACCTTGGACACCGGTTTTCACCGGTGAGACGACTTTTTACGAGACCATCAAATTTAGATTTTTCACTATCGAGATCATATGAGAAAGCCATTGGAGTGTCAAGCCAAATAGCACTTGAGCTTTTACTGACTTGACAATCGGTTCTTAGGGTAATATCATGTCGTCAAAAATTAAGAGCAAGCCTAAAACAGAAAGGAGAAAATATGAGTATCAAAATCATAGACTTAAGCGTTCCACTGGTGAATAAGTCTTTTGAGCCATGGCCTCCTTTAATCTATTTTTTCGACCATAGGGAAGGGGCCCGGGAGGCCGCAAGGGCTATGGGAGTAAAGCCGGAGGATTTTCCAGAGGGATTAGGCGCCGCCATTGAGGAGGTCCATGCCATCACCCATACGGGGACACATTTGGATGCCCCCTGGCATTTTGGGCCCACCTCGGAAGGGAAGCCCGCGAAAACGATTGATCAGATTCCCCTGGAATGGTGTTATGGAAATGGCGTCGTGTTGGATTTCAGGCATAAGAAGAGGGGAGAGGGGATCTCAGAGGAGGATGTGAAGGAGGCCCTGAAAAAGATTGATTATACCATCGTTCCCTTTGACATCATTTTGATTATGACGGGAACGGATAAGTTTATTGAGGATCCCCATTACCCCGATCTTCATCCGGGAATGACCGAAGAGGCGACACGCTGGTTGATCATGCAGGGGGTTAAAGTCATGGGGATTGACGCCTATGGATGGGATAAACCTTTCTCTGTGCTCAAGCGAGAGTACGAGCAGGGTGTTGGAAAGGTATGGCCGGCCCATATTCTTGGCCGCAGGATGGAGTATTGTCATATTGAAAAGTTGGCAAATCTTGATAAAATTCCTAAACCCTTTGGGTTTAAAGTCTCGGTTTTTCCCATCAACATCTTGAAGGCAAGCGCAGGATGGTGCAGGGCAGTGGCAATTTTTGAGGAATCGTTTTAGCATAACTTCCGACTCATCATATGGGTCATCATTTCAAAAAATAAAAGGGATGAAGGTTCATTGTCCTCAGCCTTGATCTTTATGTTTATCCTTTTGTCCCCTTAGTTGTTTTGTTGCGTTCACATCGACCGTAAAGGTTATCGGATCGATGATCACGCCATAATCTTCTTTTCCACTATTAAGGCTGACATAGCCTTCCATGACATCTTCCTCTACCCTTTCAGGTTCTCGCCCCAGGGGATTGCCATAGCCCCCCCCTCCTGCCGCATCGATGGTCACCACATCACCACGTTTCAACTGCGTTAATCCGAAAGGATTTCCAGGTGTTCCATTGACCAGAAACTGGGCTCTGGCCCCAGGTTTTCCACCGAAGAGTCCTTCCGGGGGATGGAGGTGCCTTCCCGCTTGTATCCCTAAATGAACCGGAGGAACAAGAGCATACTGATCATCAGGCACTCTAAAAACTTCCCGTTGGCCGAGGCCCCCCCTCCTCCTTCCGGGACCGGCTGAATCGCAAAGGAGCTCTCTCTTTTCTACTATAAGAGGCGTGTCGCTTTCAAATACCTCAATCGGCGTGTTCGCACCATTCGCAGGAAAAATGTAGACATCATTGCCATCACCGGTGGAACTTGCTCCCATCCCGCCACCCCTGATGATGACAGAATGCCAGGGTCTCCCGTCATTTCTTTTCCCATAGAAGACATTCATCTGTGCGGGCGTCCCACCGCTTGCCGCAATCACCTTGTTCGGCAATGCACCGGATAATGCCCTGTAAATGATTTCGGTAAGAAAATGCCCGATCACTAATCGCGCAGCCACGGCTGCAGGAAACTTGCAGTTTATGACACTCCCCTCGGGAGCGATCATCTTTAAGGGTCTTGCACAGCCGTCGTTGTTAGGGATGTCCGGGCCGAACATGCTTTTCATGGCCATAAATACATAGGCATAGGTGAAATTGTAGACAACGTTACCCCCCCAGTTGACCTGGGGGGAAGACCCATCCAGGTCCACAGTCATATCGCTTCCTTTCACCTCGACGGCCGCTTTAATCACCACATCCTCTTGTCCCTTCATCTGCTCCACAATTCCTTCAGCCCGGTAAACGCCATCCGGGATCTTCTCTATCTCTTCTCTCATACTTTTTTCTGTGCGACTGATCATCTGATCTGCCAGATCATCCAGACCCTCCAGTTCATTTTCTTTGAGCATCTGGCATATCTTTTCCGCGCACACGTGGTTTGCTGCAATCTGGGACCGAATATCACCGATCACTTCATCCTGTGTCCTTACATTCCACCGGATCATATCGATCACAGGCTGATTGAGGACTCCTTCCTCATAGAGCTTCACGAGAGGGATGAAGAGCCCTTCTTCAAAGACGTCATGATTGTCTGAAGAGACCCGGCCTCCGATATCCGAATGATGGAAAACACAGGCGGTAAATGCGGTTAATTCATCTTTGTAGAATATGGGGCTTATCACACAGACGTCATTGAGATGCCCTGCTAAGGCCCAGGGGTCATTGGTGATGAATACGTCGCCCGGTTTGTAAGTTTCCAGAGGGAGCCGGGTGACGAGATTCTTGATTCCCAGGGCCATGGCACCGGATTGTCCCGGTGTTGCAAATGATCCTTGAGCCAGCTCTCGTCCTTTCCGGTCCGTGAACATGCAGGTATAGTCGTGGGCGTCTCTGAGCAGGCTTGAAAATGCTGTTCGAGCAACGGTGCTGTCGGCTTCATCCACGATGGAAATCAACCTTCGCCAAAGGATCTCTAATGTGATGGGGTCGAAGGAACTTCCCATGATCCTACCTCCTTAAGCTCGATCCATAAAAATCCAGAATCATCCGTCGAAACCAAGGCGTCCTCCCCAACAATAAGAGTCGATTCCCTCTCTTCAATAATTGCGGGTCCTCGAAACGTTGCGGTCGGAAAAAGTTGATATCGATCATAGACAGTATAGGGGATAAAATCCCTGACCATCGGTGAATAGGCCCGGCGTTGCCCCTTGATCGCCAGATCAAAAGAGCGCCCTTTCTTTCCAAGTGCGGGCAATTTTAACAATCGTTCAGGGAGGCTGGCTCTCACCTTAAAATGAATGAGCTCGACTTCGGAGTCAGGGTAGGTTCTGCCGTATAACTTCTTGTAAACCTCATCGAAAGATCGACGAACATCCTCCTTATTGATCTTTGTAAACTCTCTTTCGTAGACGGGGACATTGGTTTCCGCACCCTGCCCAACGAAACGCATATCCAGTGACCTTTCAAATTGAATCTCTTCTGTTGCCGCTTCCTTCTGGAGTATTCTCGTAGACTCTGCTTCCAGGCCCTTGAAAATCTTTTCTATTTCGATAAAATCAGCGTTGCTCAGGGAGACCTTGTGACTTCTGAGCACGTCGAAAGCCCGGGGAGCGGTGAAAAACCCGAGAGCGGAACCGACTCCAGCATTGGGCGGAACGAGTAACCGGCGAGCCCCCAGTTTCCTGGCAAGGCCGTAGGCGTGGACCGGTCCTGCTCCGCCGAAGGCGACAATCGTTACGATTTTCGGATTTCCTCCCTTTTCGGCGATATGGGTCTTGGCTGCTGCGGCCATCGTCTCGTTAACAAGGTCGTGGATTCCCCAAACGGCCTGGATGAAGGAAACTCCCAAGGGCCCGGCAATCTTTTCCTCGATCCCACGCCTCGCCCCATCCTTGTCAAGCTTCATCTCACCCCCGAGAAAGTAATTCTCATCAAGATAGCCCAACAAGAGATCGGCATCGGTAACACAAGGTTCGGTGGACCCCCTCCCGTAGCAGATCGGTCCGGGGTCTGCCCCGGAACTTTCAGGCCCTACCTGCAGCGTTCCCATCTTACTGACCTTCGCAATGCTGCCCCCTCCTGCTCCGATCTCCATCAGGTCAACGACAGGAACCTGAATGGTCAGACCACTTCCCTTCATAAACCGCTGAACACGGCCGACCTCAAAGGCGGGTACAACACCAGCGACCCCTTTTTGGATCAGACAGGACTTGGCTGTTGTGCCTCCCATATCAAAGCAGAAGATTTCCGAAATCTTATAGAGTTGACCATAGTACTGACCTGCGATAACCGCCGCCGTTGGACCGGACTCGATGATCCTGACTGGAAATTCGGCGGCTGTTTCGATGGAGGTCACGCTCCCACTTGAAAGCATAATGAAAAGCCTTCCCTTAAAACCAATGGATTTTAGTCTTCCCGCGAGCTTTGAAAGATATTTTCCGGTCAGAGGCTGAACATAGGCGTTGATGGCTGTCGTGCTGGTTCTCTCATATTCCTTCAATTGAGGCAAGACCTGGTACGAAATGGAAACGGAAATCTCCGGGGCTTGCTTTTCGAGGATTTCCTTGATCATCAGCTCATGGGCGGGATTCTCAAAAGAGTTGATCAGACAGACAGCGATCGATTCAACGCCCATCTCCAGGAGGCGACTCACCACCTGCCTAACTTCTTCAGGATCCAATGGCTTTAGAACACTTCCATCGCTTCGAACCCTCTCATCGACTTCGAATCGAAACCTTCTCGAGATCAAAGGCTGGGGGAATTCGGCGAATATGTCATAAGGTGCGTACCGGATCCCCCTCCCGATTTCCAAAACATCCCTGAAACCCTTCGTGGTAATCAGGCCTGTTTTTGCCCCCTTTCTTTCTATAATCGAATTAATCACTAAGGTTGTTCCATGGATCACTTCATCGAGTTTCTCCACAAAGCCTGATGTATTGATCTCCAATTCTCTTAT
>Ga0154685_1061_pt2 | contig 9279 bp, 8 predicted proteins | sample Rifle2008BG13ft_FD_116114 | JGI IMG/M metagenome (GOLD analysis project Ga0154685, IMG submission 116114) | Deltaproteobacteria bacterium RBG_13_47_9 | reverse complement strand
TTTAAGATAATTTATAGGACTGTCCTCGGTTCTTTAGGGATTAAGAAAAGTGATTGCGTGAATAGGGTAGGCACGAAGCCAACGCCTTCGAGATTGATAAACAGCTTGCAATTTCAATAAAATGGCACAGGAATTGCGTGCAAGTTTTTAAGTATGATTCCGGTTGGAACAAATCTTACCAGAAAAAATTTCCCCTGGTCTACGATTAGCCTCCTCCTGGCGAATTGGGTCATCTATTTCTCTTTTCTTGAGAGTGATATTTATACAGAGTTCTGGATCTGGCGCTATTTCTATTCAACCCCAGGAGATCCATATCTCTGGCAGTTAATTACTTCCATGTTTCTCCACGCCAACTTCTGGCACCTTTTGGGTAATTCCATCTTTCTCTGGGTTTTCGGTATTTTTGTGGAAGATAAGCTTGGATGGAAAGTTTACCTCTATCTCTATCTTTTGACAGGAGTGGCTTCCAATCTGATTCATGGAGCCATGGTAGGTATTTTCATGAGAGAGAGTCTTTTTATCCCATCTCTTGGAGCCTCCGGGGCGATCTCAGGAATCATGGGGATTTATCTTTACCGGTGCTACTATTCGAAGATCAAACTTCTGATCAGCTTTTGGCTGCCTATCCGGATTCAAGTGCCCGCCGTCATCATATTGATCCTATGGTTCCTCCGGGATTTTATGGGAGGCATCAATACCATTCGAGGTATTCATCATAATGTTGCTTTCTGGGCTCATGTTGGAGGCTTTGCAGCCGGATTGGGTACATGCAAATATCTTCATTATGAGGTCCAAGCCAGAAAGGAGAAGTTGGAATTTGTCGCTGACACCACATTGGAAAAGTCCGTAGGATATGGAGAAGGCATCACGGCTGCGGAAACCTTACTCAGAACAGACCCGGACAATCAAGAGATGCATCTCAAACTTGCAAGAGCAAAATCGCGATTTACAGCTTCTGCCGAGGGGAAGGCTCACTTCGAAAAATCGATTAAGTTACTTCTCGAAAAAGATCCTAAAAAGGCCATGGAGGTATTTATTGAGTTTTGGAATAAGTATCTCATAGTCCTTGAAGCGAAGCATCAGTTGAGATTAAGTAGGTTGTTGAATAAAAGCCTCTATTTTGATCTATCTGCTCATACCCTTGAGGCCCTCATCGAAAGCAACCAGCCTCTGGATCTGTATATGGAAGAAGCCTATCTCACCTTGGCAAAAATTTATGAAGCTCAACTCGAGAGAAGAGACTTGGCTCGTTATGTTTATGACAAATTCCTGGAGAAATTTCCAAAATCAAAACATAGAGAATTTGTGGAGAGGTTAATTCAACGCCCCTCAACGGAGTGACATCTTGATCCGAAAAGCGATCCTTCAATACAAACAAATTATTTTCTCGAGATACACTCATCTGTTTTTCGGCCTCCTTGCCCTCTATGGGATATCCTCGATCATCACCTATACCACCCCTTTCGACAAGATTATGGAAAATCTGAAAAGATATTGCTATACAGGCTACGGGATGAAAATGCCCCTATTTTCCCAACATATCCGAGAAATAGAGTATTACCGGGAGAAATATAAAGAACAGCTCGATGCTCTTACAAATGGAGTTTTTAATGATGACAAGAAAGATGAAGCGCAAGCCTACTTCATGACCAAGGGATTTTTATACGATGCGTGGGAAGAGAATGAGAATCGTTCCTATCTCCTGGCTAAAATTATTGAGAAGGGAGTCCATGAAGGGGAGATTCCGGAAAAAGTCCGTTTTGACTACCTTATCCTCGGGGAAAAGAAGATTGTCCCTTTTTCGGAATACGGAAAAATATCGGGGCCAGGAGCCTTTGTTTCAGCGGGACAAAAATGGATCTATCTCTACAAGGACAGCCTGGAACCCCTTCTCCGATGGTATTTTGAATCCCTGTGGATCACAGAACCCAAAAAATCCTTCCATTTTTATGGTGACCCCCTTACCTATTCTCTCTACCGTGACCTTCAGGGGATCTGTGAAGATATATTTATCAAGCGGCATTATATGAATAAGCGGGGTGCTGAGGAAACCTTTGTCAAAGAAGGTTTTAGAGTCTTCCTACCGACCATGCTCAGCATGGGGGCGAGAACGGCAGCAGATCGAAATAATAATCTTCCGTCCGATTATCAATATTTGAGGGCCTGCCTTACGGGCCTTTACCTGAACCCAAACCATACGATGTTTTACTTATTAAAAACAGCAAGATTGTATACTTTTAGTCCGATGGCTAGGAAAGGATGGAAAGCATTTTCGCAACGTCTTGACCTAACCTCTCTCGATAAAATCACTCTGGAACAGATCTCCGAAATCTCCCAGTCTATTTTCAAGAGCCTTGAGGATTCTCCCTAACCAAATAAGTTGTTTTTGAACCAATGTCCCGTTTGTCGTTTGTCTAACGACTCCACCGCTTTTCACCTTCCCAAAACATATCAACCCAGCTACCGCCTCTTCTCCACTTTTCTTATGGCAGAATTTCAATGGGCGTCAATACTCTCTTGAAAAGAGGTTTTAGAAATGGTAAGGTGGCATAGCGGCTATTAGCAGGCAGATGATAAACCATACTCCGTTCATACCAGGGCATGAACCATACGAGATTCATGCAAGGAAGGGGAGGATTTTATGGCTGGAGTAAACAAAGTGATTCTCATCGGTAATTTGGGCGCAAATCCCGAGGTAAAGTATTTAAGCAGTGGCACCACGGTAGCTAATTTTCGTATGGCCACGACCGAAAATAGGGTGAACCGGTCTGGCGAGAAGACCACGGTTACAGAATGGCATAGGATCGTGGCCTTTGGCCGATTAGCTGAGATATGTGGCGAATTTTTGAACAAGGGAAAACAGGTCTATATTGAAGGCCGACTCCGAACCCGCTCATGGGAGGACAAGGATGGAAACCGGAAGTGGATGACTGAAATTGTCGCAACACAGATGCAGATGTTGGGAGCACCAGGGGCACCCGTCGAGGCATCCGGTTCCGAGAAGGAGATGGGTTCCGAACAAGAAGTGATCCCCGGGCCAGAGGATGACGTACCCTTCTAATTGCGGATTTCGGAATGCGGAATTCGGAATACTTAATTTAGAATTTCGATTCTGATTAATTCCGCAATCATCATTCCGCAATCCGCATTCAGAAAAGATATCTTCTCATACTGACATTGAGGAGGAGACCCATTCCGATCATGGTAGAGAGGAGGAAGGACCCCCCATAACTGAGCAAGGGAAGAGGAATTCCCACGACCGGCATCATGCCTAAAACCATTCCGATGTTGATGAAGATATGCCAGAAAAGCATGGCCACCACACCGAAGGAGAGGATGGCTCCAAACCGGTCCTTGGATTGGACGGCGATGCGAAGCCCCCACAGAATCAGCATAAAATAGAGTCCTACGATCATAAGAGAACCGATCAGACCCCATTCCTCTCCCAGGGCTGAGAAGATGAAATCGGTCTGCTGCTCTGGAAGAAAACCCAGTTTGCATTGAGTCCCCTTCATAAAACCTTTTCCAATAATTCCACCTGCCCCCACTGCAATCTTCGATTGAATGAGGTGATAGCCAGCGCCCAGTGGGTCCAATTCTGGGTTGAAGAAGGTGATGATTCGTCTCTTCTGGTATTCTTTGAGAAAACTCCAGGAGATGGGAAGGATGGCTGCTCCACCCAATCCTATGGTGAGGAGCGTTGACCATCGAATCTTCACAAAGATTAAGATAGAGAAGAAGATCAAGAGAAGGATGATGGACGTTCCCAGATCGGGTTGTTTAAGGATCAAAACCATCGGCAGAAGAAGGAACAGAAACGGTAAGGTGAGATCCTTTAATGAATAGCCCTCTCGACCCGGAGGTCGTTGGAAAAACTTTGCCAGGGCCAAAATTAGAGAAATTTTGACAAATTCGGAAGGTTGAAACGAGATGGATCCAATCTTAATCCATCTCTGTGCGCCTGAGGTGATGATGCCGTACCCCATGACCACTAAAAGAAAGAAGAAGGCAACCGTATAAACAATATAAGCGAAGTCTGAATAAAAACGGTATTCGGTGAAGGCGATGACCACCATCACCGACAATCCGATCAGCAACCAGAAGATCTGTTTAAGGTAAAGCGGGGTACCAGAAACCTCCCCTCCTAAAGTAGTGCTATAAAGGTTGAGGATGCCTATAGAGGCAATAAGGAGCACAATCCCTAACAGAGTCCAATCGAAGTGAGTGAAGAGGCGTCGATCAATCATCGTATTTGGAATCCACCATTTTCCCTGCTATCTTAGAAGGGGACACGGATTGAAGGCTGAGATATTTTTCAATCACCTTCTTGGCAATTGGGGCTGCTGCCGCCGCTCCGAAACCTCCATGTTCAACGAGGACGGCAATCGAAATCCGGGGGTCTTCAAAAGGAGCATAAGCGACGAACCATGCGTGATCCCGAAATTTAAGGGGCATCCGATCCATATCTCCCTTCTTAAAATTCTGTGGCATTGTGATCACTTGGGCCGTTCCTGTCTTCCCAGCTACTTTGACCTCTTTGAGGGCACAAACCCATCCCGTTCCCTGGGGCTCATTGACCGCTCCCATGAGGGCTTCTTGGATGATATGGAGAGTGTTTTCAGAGATATTGACTCTTCCTCCCCTTTCAACCGGTGGATACTCTTTTAAAACGTTCCCATAAATATTTTCCACCCTTTCCACCACTTGGGGAAGGTAAAATTTCCCTCCATTGGCAACGGCTGAAATCAGTGTAAGAAGTTGAAGGGGCGTCGTGTTGATATATCCTTGCCCTACCGCAAGGGAAAGGGTTTCCCCACTATACCATGGAACCCCGGAAAGTCTCTTTTTCCAGGAGGTGGAGGGGACGATTCCCGGTTTTTCATGGGGCAGGTAGATTCCCGTCGTCCTTCCCAAACCAAACTCGTTGGCATATTGAGCGATCAGATCAACCCCTATTTTCAGACCAGCCTGGTAAAAATAGATATCACAGGATTCGACAATGGCCCGATGGAGGCTTATTGTCCCATGTCCCCCTTCTTTCCAACACCGAAAATCCCGATTCCCATAAGGGTAGGTACCTGTGCAGGTAAACTGGGTATTTGGAGTGATGATCCCCGATTCCAGCCCCGCAATGGCCGTAACGATTTTGAACACTGAACCAGGAGGGTATTGACCTTGAATCCCTTTGTTTTGGAGAGGATGACGAGGATTTTCTATTAAAGACTTCCACTCTTCCGGTGAGATGTTTCTCGCAAAGAGGTTAGGGTCAAAAGAAGGCTTGCTCACCATCGCCAGGACTCGACCATTATGGGGATCCATGGCGATGAGGGCTCCGCTCTTATCTTGAAAGGCTTCCTCAGCAACTCTCTGGAGGTCGAGGTCAATTGTGAGGATGAGGTTGTTTCCTGGAAATGGCTCAACACTCCGGAGAGGCTTAATCTCCCTTCCCAGTGCATCGACTTCGATCTGGCGACCTCCGTCCACTCCTTTGAGATCGGCCTCCCATCGATACTCGACTCCGTATTTTCCAATCAAAGAACCCATTCGATAAGGGACATCCTTCGACTGTTTCAATTCATTTTCATCAACCTCTCCGAGGTAACCGATGAGATGAGAGGCCAGATCGCCATAATTATAGGTTCTCCTTGGCCTGACATCCACGATAAGGCCAGGAAGATGGACCCGGTTGAATTCGAGAAGGGCAAGCTCATTCCAATCGATATCGGATTTAATCTTTACTGGTTTGAAGGGAGGACGCCGTTTTAGGCTTTGCAGTCTGTTTTCAATTTTATCCTGATCCATGTCCAACATTTCCCCTACTTTGGTCAGAACTTCTGGATTGACTTTTAAGTCTTCCGGGACGAGAGATACCTCAAAGGAAGGCCGGTTATGGGCTAAAACACGCCCTTTTCGATCCAATAGCATCCCTCGGTCAGCAGGATTTTCACGAATTCGAATACGGTTATTCTCAGATAATCGTCTGAATTCACTCCCCTTGATCACCTGAAGGTACCACAGATGGATGAAGATCAGAAAGAAGGCCACCCCTACAAAGGCTATGAAATATTTATGCCTTCCTTGGAAGTCTTCCATCCTCTGGGTGTTTAATTCCATCATAATCTATCCCCTCTCTCCATCACTCCCATTTCGTGATGACTGAATAATGAAAAAGATACCTTACGGATTAGAAAAAAGAGAGTGGGGGTGATCAGACCAGTGAAAAACGACTGGGGAAGGAGGAAGGTGAATAACAAGGGATAGAGGTGGCCAATGGGGCCGGGATTGAGGGCATTGAGAAAGAGAAGAATCAGGAGACCCTCCACCAGGTCAAAGATGAAGACGAAAAGGAATTGGGATGTGAAACTTTCCAAATAGATCCCCCCCTTGAAAAACTGTGCCACATAGAAGATGAGGGGTCTGGAGAGGGTGTAGAGGCCGAAGACATTCCCAGAAAAGAGGTCCATGAGAAAACCCATGAAGAGGGCTAAGATTCCACCCGAGATCGGTGGGTAAAAGAGGCTCAAATAGAGGATGAGGATTAAGACGATGTCCGGCCTGATCCTCTGAATGGGAAGGGACGTCAAGAGTGTCGTCTGGAGAGTTAAAAAAATGATTCCTAACAAAAGAGGAACGACAATCCGTCTCATCTTTTCTTTTCAACCTTTACCCCGTTAGAAAGCTCCGCCATTTATGGCGGGGAAGGAGATAAAATGTTCATCCATTATTGAGGATGTGGGGTCAAAGCCCCACCTTTTCTTCTAACGGGGTTTACTGGGGTCTTCTTTCCCTTCTTTTCTTTTCCTTCTTGGAGAGGAGAAGATCCCGTGATCACGAGAACCTCCTCCAACTTTGTCAGATCCACGCTGGGGACCAATTCTGCATATTGAAAAACGCCATGGCCCTTCTTATCCACCTTCCTTACCTCACCCACCATTAACCCCTTTGGAAAATTGCCGCTTAAACCTGAGGTGACAACGATATCCCCGACGATCACCTCTTCCGTTCGGAGAAGGTATTTCAGTTGGCATCGGTTCTCTCCTTTTCCTTCCATGATCGCCTTGGCCCGGGTTCTCTGGATAACAGAATCGATGGCACTATTATAATCAGTGATAAGAAGAACGGTTGAATAATGGGGAGCGGTTTTGAGGATTTGGCCGATCACCCCTTCCGAAGAGATCACGGCCATCCCCTTTCGCACCCCATCCTTTTCCCCTTTGTTAATGGTCACACTCTTAAACCAGGAGGATGGGTCTTGACCGATCACCTCCGCCGCAACCATGGAAGGGGAAATTTTCTCTCGAAACTGGAGGAGCTTCTGAAGGCGTTCATTGGCCAATGCCATCTCCTTCATCTGATGGTTCTCCTTTTGAAGCTCCGCGATCCTCTGTTTGAGCATCACATTCTCTTTCTGAAGATGAACCAAGAAAAGATACTCTTGAAAGACACCACGGATGCTCTTGATGACGAACGTTGAGACTTTCTGGAAGGGGGCGCAGAACTCCATCAAAAGGGCATCGAAAAAATCTACTCCCTTTCGCTGCTTTACCCTTAATGACATCACGATCAGGGTAGATAGCAGAAGGATAATGATGAAAGCGGGGATGGTATATCTTCGAAAGAGGAAAAGGCTTCGTATCCTCATCAATCTTCAATATTGGAATGTTACGCTATGAAGTAGTACTTCATTATCCAGGACCATCCCTGCACCCAGAACAATCGCCGAAAGGGGATCGTCCACAATAGTGATGGGGAGGCCGGTCACCTCCCGGAGGAGGACATCCAGGTTCTTCAGGAGAGCTCCACCCCCCACCAGAACGATCCCTTTATCTGCAATATCGGCAGCTAATTCTGGCGGTGTCCCTTCGAGGGTGACCCGGACGGTATCAATGATTGTATTGATCGATTCTGCCAAAGCTTCCCGGATTTCTTCACTATTGATTTCAAGGGTTTTTGGGATCCCCGTCACCAAGTCCCTTCCTTTAACCTCCATGCTCTGGGGGTTCTCTTCGGGATAAGCGGTCCCAATACTGATCTTGATCAATTCAGCCGTCCGTTCACCGATGAGAAGGTTATATTTTCTTTTGACGTATTGGACGATGGCCTCATCCATCTTATCCCCAGCGACCCGAATCGATTCACTGGTCACGATCCCGGACAGAGAGATGACGGCCACCTCTGTTGTCCCCCCTCCGATATCGAGAATCATATTCCCAGAGGCCTCAGTAATGGGGAGCCCAGCACCAATGGCTCCGGCCATCGGCTCTTCAATGAGGTAGATCTCCCTTGCGCCAGCAGACTGGGCCGATTCCCGAACCGCCCTTTTTTCAACAGGCGTAATGCCAGAGGGAACAGAAATGACGACCCGGGGTCGAAGCAAGGCTTTGCGGTTATGGACTTTGGCGATGAAATAACGAAGCATCTCACCCGTGATTTCAAAATCGGCGATCACCCCATCCTTCATCGGCCGGATGGCAAAAATGTTTCCAGGGGTTCGTCCCAGCATCTCTTTGGCCTCACGGCCTACAGCCAGGATGTGCTTCTCTCCTCTCGAATCTCTTTGAACGGCGACCACAGAGGGTTCAGAAGAGACGATCCCTTTCCCTTTGACATAGACAACGGTATTAGCAGTTCCCAGATCGATGGCCAAATCATTTGAAAATAGACCCCACAATGAGTTAAATACCATCCCTTTTTCCCCTCCGTTTAATTAAACTACTTTATATTAACAAATACCTAAGTTTGATTCAAGAAAAAACATCACCCTCATTCCTTCTTTCTCTAAAGGGGACAGAGGGGATAACCATAATCCGTAACCATAAATAAAAACGCTTGCAATTCTCATGCCATGCTGAAATTTTTTCAGCATCTCCTGAGATCCTGAAATCGAAGACCCTGATCCTGAAACAAGTTCAGGATGACATTACTTGTTTCAGGGCAAGGTTCAGGATGACAATGACGCATTATGGATGGGGGAAGGCCCCCTTGTCTTTTTAAACTGGATTGTTTAATAATAGGTAAACCCTGCACCACGTGTTAAAATACGGGCCTTTTATTTAAGGTAGATATTGTGATGCCCCCCTAAATCCCTGTTCTGGAAAAAAGGGGTTTACAGGGTGCAGGGTAAATCTTCTATTCTCATCCCCCCCTGTCTGTAGGCAGGGGGGATTGAAAGGAGAGTCTTTATGTTGAGGATCTTAAGGGAACATGCAACATCGTGGATGCTCCGAGGCATTCTGATATTGGTGGCTGTGACTTTCATCTCCTGGGGAGGGTACTCCC
>Ga0154685_1314_pt1 | contig 9976 bp, 10 predicted proteins | sample Rifle2008BG13ft_FD_116114 | JGI IMG/M metagenome (GOLD analysis project Ga0154685, IMG submission 116114) | Deltaproteobacteria bacterium RBG_13_47_9 | reverse complement strand
GAAGAGTTTAAGGGTGGGATTGAGAGATAGGCTGTAAACGAGGTGGTAACGAATAATTAGTATGGCATCCTAGTGTGATCACATCATTCAAGCTTAAAGGAGGAAGAAAAATGAAAACTTGTGTATTGAAGTCAAAAAGAATTTTTTTCTTATGCATTGTTGCCATTCTTCTCATTCCAGCATTTGGATATTCCCAGGAGGAAGACATCGCTAAGTATCCGAGTCGGCCGATCAACTATATTCATCCTTATCCACCCGGAACGACAGGTGATATGGCCCAACGCCTTATTTCAAAAGAGGCTGAAAAATTCCTCGGGCAGCCCATTGTCATAGTCAATAAGCCAGGAGCCGGGGGGAGTCTGGGCGTTGCTGCCCTTGCCGCGTCCAAGCCGGATGGATATACCCTTTGCCATGCGGCACATAGTCCCTTGATTGGCATCCCGCTTCTGGAAAAGGTCCCTTATCATCCTCTAAAGGATTTTAAATTCATCATGCAATGGGGCGCTTTTAATATGGGGTTTGTCGTTAAAGGTGATTCTCCGTTTAAGAGCTTTAAGGATCTCATTGCCTATGCCCGTCAGAATCCAAAAAAAATAACCTTTGGAACTGCAGGTGCCAACAGTATGCCATTTGTACTCATAAAACAGATAGCCATGAAGGAGGGGGTTCAATTAACCCATATCCCCTATAAGGCAACCATTGAGGCGCAGACCGCAGTATTGGGAGGGCACCTCACTGCCGGTGCAGGTGATTTTACTTATTCCATGGTTGAGGCGGGACAGCTTAGACTTCTCCTCATCCTTAGGGAGGAAAAGGCAGTCGAGTACCCTCAAACCCCCGTGTTAAAGGACTTAGGTTATGATTTTGCCTTTCCGACGTTCTTTACTGTTTCAGCTCCGAAGGGCTTACCTGAAGGGATTGCTCGAAAATTAGAAGATGCATTTACTAAGGCGATGAAAGAACCAGGCTTTATCAAAGGGGTAAAAGAGCTTCACCTCCCCATTGTCTATCGTAACAGCAAAGAATTAACTGACTATATAACTTATAATTACAACTACTTTGAAAAGCTTTTCAAAGAGGTGGACCTCAAAGAATAGAGATTTTAGAAACATGTGGAACATTCTTTGATGATTGCTGTGGTTTGGAGATATCAAAAGCATCCAAGAAAAAATGATTTGTTAAAAAAAATCATTTATTTTTAACATTTATTGACTAATGATAAAGATTCCCAATGAAATATTCTGATTTAATCAGTGGAATATTTTGGTTGGTTATTGGTCTCCTATTCACTATTTGGTCAACGCACTACCAGATCGGGAATTTGATGAGACCGGGTTCCGGCTTATTACCTTTAGGCCTGGGAATTCTCTTAATCCTTCTATCCCTAATCTTTCTATTAGGACAAGCCAAGAAGTCTTTCCTTGAGAATGTAAAAGAGCCATTTTTCACAAAACCTGGCGGGTGGAGGAAGGTTGCCTACGCTGTCTTGATCTTGATCCTTGCCACTTTTACCTTTGAGAAATTAGGTTATCTTCTCACTATCTTTCTTTTAATTGTTTTTTTAATGCTGGGAGCAGAGTTTAAAAGCTGGAAAAGGATCATTTTAGCTGCTTTTTTCACTGCACTGGGTATTTATCTAGTCTTTGTTTTATTGTTAGAACAGCCGTTACCCCGCGGGCTTCTAAGGTATTAGATTATGGATTTTATTAGTAATTTAGTTCTTGGTTTCAATGTTGCCTTCAGTGCAACAAATCTCTTCTTTTGCTTCATTGGGTGTTTAATAGGCACCCTGATCGGGGTGCTGCCGGGGATTGGACCTGTGGCCACCATTTCCATTCTTCTGCCTGGCACCTTTGGAATGGATCCGGTTGCTTCCATTATATTGCTTTGCGGAGTTTATTATGGGGCGATGTATGGTGGTTCTACTACATCAATACTGGTCAATATTCCTGGTGAGGCGGGTTCAATCATCACGTGTTTAGATGGATACCAGATGGCAAGGAAGGGCCGCGCAGGCCCCGCCTTAGGTATTTCTGCATTTGGTTCCTTTATTGGAGGCACAGGAAGCATTCTTGGTCTGATGCTGATGGCTCCCCTGCTGGCCAGGCTTGCCCTTAAGTTTGGATCACCAGAATACTTTGCACTGATGGTCTTCGGCATAACCATGGTCACTTTTCTCTGCATGGGATCAATCATCAAGGGTCTGATGATGGCAGTCGCAGGCCTTCTTATCTCGACCATTGGCCAAGACCCGATTAGTGGCAGCACCCGCTTTACTCTGGATCGTATGACCTTAATGGATGGGGTGGGGCTTGTGCCCGTAGCAATGGGTGTGTTTGGTCTTGGCGAGATTCTCACGAACATCGAAGGAGTGATCAAAAAGGATATTTTTGAAACAAAGCTCAAAGGGCTCCTTCCTACCCTTAAGGATTGGGCTGACTCCAAGTGGCCAATCGTCCGGGGAACATTAATAGGTTTCTTTCTTGGAATTTTACCGGGCTCGGGGACTGTGATTCCTACCTTTATTTCCTATGCTGTAGAAAAACGGTTATCCCGTCATCCGGAAAAGTTCGGGACTGGGGTAATCGAAGGGGTGGCGGCTCCGGAGACAGCCAATAATGCGGCTACTGGAGGTTCTCTGGTCACTTTATTATCCTTAGGCATACCTGCCAATGTAGTAATGGCAGTCCTGTTGGGAGGCTTTATCATCCACGGCATCCAACCCGGTCCCCTTTTAATTACCAAACACCCGTCCCTCTTTTGGGGAACCATTGCCAGTATGTATATCGGGAACGGGATGCTCTTAGTTTTAAACCTTCCCCTAATCGGCATTTGGGTAAAGCTTTTAAAGATCCCCTATAACATCCTTTTCCCTTTAATTCTCCTTTTCTGTTTCATAGGCGTCTATACCTTGAATAACAATATCTATGAGATCCTGATTATGATCATTTTTGGGGTTTTTGGCTATTTAATGCGAAAATTTGGTTTTGAAGGAGCCCCGTTTATGCTGGCAATGGTTCTGGGACCAATGATGGAAATTAATTTTCGTCAATCCTTGCTTTTTGGAGACCCGTTCACCTTTTTTAAACGACCTATTTCTGCGACTCTTTTAATATTTAGCCTTTTCTTACTGATCACCCCCTTAATTTCGACGATCGCCCGTAAACGAAAACAGCTGGAACAATTAGAAGATTAAGAAAAACTTATAGGGTTTAATGGAAGAAATATTATTCTTTTTAGGGGAGCATTCTTATGAAAATCGATGTGTTTAACCATATTCTACCAAAAAAATATTTGGAGAAAATGGTTAATCTTGGGCCAGGAGGTAAAAATAAGGGCTTGGAAAAACCGAACACTGATTACTCATGGGTTATTAGAACAAAATGCATCTAGACCTGAAGCCTACATTAGTGAAACCATGCTGGGCCGTCTCTCAAATCCTCAAGATTTTGCTGATTTTGTCGTTTACCTTAGCCGGAAGAACAATATATCAGAGCAGATTTTTAATCTCGACAGCCGGGTCCTATTTTAGATATCCCGATAGGACAAACCCGTATCAACGCACAAACTCTTCTTTCGTAAGAGAACGAAACGATAAAGATCACCCCTTAACTGAAGTGATACCCACTGACGTCAGCTTTGGGTCTTAAATCGAATTTTCGTAGTTTTAAGAATAACGGTATCCTTTCTCCCTTATTTCCATCCTCCTCCAAAATCTTGTCTCTGGGTACTCCTCCATCTGTCGCCAAAAGTGCCCCCCCACTTACTTAGTACTTCCTTTCTTAATTCAGGATCTACCTCAACGGTTGGTGGAAATTCATTGTACCATCCGAACGGTTTGACTCCGTAGATGATCGCACGAGAGTTCGTATAGCTATCCGATGGTTTACGAATCCGAGGATCCAAGGGTGTACTCCACGCTTGCTTGATGATATCGATCTCCACGGGCTCCGACCTCGAACATACGGCCCACAGAACATCATCGATATCGTAAGGGTCTATGTCATCGTCTACAACAAACACATACTTGCCAAAGTATGCTCCTATTCTCACTTGGGATGCCACATGCCCAGCAGCCGTCGCATGTCCGGCAAAGGCCTGCTTAATAGATATAATGCTCAATTCCCGCCCTCCAACAGCCGGATGAAACCAAACCCCCATGACGTTGGGAATGCCGGCTTTGTTAAGATAATCCCACAAAAGTGAAGAATGAATCACTTTTAAGAAAAATATATGCTCACCATTGATCCCCTTTCCCGGAGGTGCACCCATGATGATAGGGTTATTGCGATAGTATAGGACGCTTGGTCTAAGTATCGGTTCTTCCCTCTCTCCGCTTCCATAGTAGCCAGTAAACTCACCAAATGGCCCCTCCGATCTCAACTCGTTGGGGTAAGAAAACCCTTCAATCGCTATCTCAGCATACGCAGGGATAGGTAAACCCGTCACCTTTCCTTTTATAATAGGCATCCGTTCCTGTCTGATCGCCCCTATGAGGTTGAACTCGTCTACCTCAACTTCATTCGAAGAGATTGCATATATCAACGGGTCAAGACCGAATACCATCACCACAGGACAAGGTTTCCCCCTCGCAAAATATTTATCCCTGTGCACTCTACCATGCTTCCCAGGGGAAATAAAGAAACCAACGGTATTTTTGTCATGTAACTGTATTCTGTAGGTGCCCATATTCACTTCACCAGTATCTGGATCAGTTGTGATGATGGCATCCCCGGTACCGATATAGGGCCCTCCATCTAACTTATGCCAAAACGGTACAGGAAAGATATTCAAGTCTATATCTTTTCCTTCTTTGACGTTCTCCAGTATGGGCGCAGATTTAACGAGTTCGGGCGGAAATTGGTCGGCTTCTCGATTCCATTTTTCCATTTTTCCTGCGAGGACTTTGATCGTATCACGAATACTATTTTCTATCGGGAAACCAAAGGTAAGATTAAAATTCCTGATATTTGACATAGAATTTGTTAAAACTCTGAATCCAGCGGCATAACCCTTGATTTCATCAAAGATGATGGCGGGTCCAAAATTTCTCGAATTTTCTTCAACGATGGCGCCTATCTCGTATTTTGGATTCGCCCCCTTCACGGATTTGAGCTCCCCGACCTTATCCACTTTCTCCATCCATTCCCTTAAGTCTCTGTATGCTATCATTTTGACGACCCTCCTTTAAGTGTAGTGGGTTTCACGAAATTCATAAACCATTGATATTAAATATATATTTTGAATAATATTTTTGAAATGTAGTAAAACTGCAGGAATGACATCATGTGAGATAAATTTATCTGACATAACATTCTTTAAATTATTTTTTATATTACTCTTCTCCACCATTTCTTCTCTATCATCCCTGTTCCACTGAAGTCAAGTCATTTGTTAATTTTTTAGTATCGTTCAAAAGGTGAGGCATAAATGTTTTGACAAGAGCACGATCTCCTTCTACGGTTAAAGTCGCCAGACCAAAACCAGAAGAAGGAGACCGTGGTGGAACGAAAGATACATATCACACTTCGATTCACTCTTGCAACCGGGAGAGTGGGCCTTAATCCGCCATCAAAAAAAAATTAAAACCTCGTTGGCCCTGATAGTCAGGCATGATAGAATGAGTTTGCAAAAACAATCTATCACCAACGAGGTGAAACCATTATGGCACAAGGCGTTCTCCCCTACAAGTACGAAGAAGAGAGAAACCATGCGGGAATGACGGCTCTGGCAGGTCTTCCGATCTATCTGGACCTTGCATCCGTCTTGGGCGTTAGCGATTGTATCCGCGCTCATATTCATGTGAGGGAATCGGGTCAAGGGTGGACAGACGAACAGTCAGTGCTCTCGTTGATGCTGCTCAACCTCGCCGGGGGAGACTGTGTCGATGACATCAAGATTCTTGAAAAGGATGAGGGTTTCTGTAAGGTATTAGGCCGGGTGGAAACGAAGGGACTGAGACGGAAGCAAAGGCGGGCCATGGAGAGGCGGTGGAGAAAAGAGCATCACCGTTCTGTTCCTTCCCCGTCCGCTCTATTCCGGTACCTGGAAGCTTTCCATGATCCTGAGGCAGAGAGGAAACGGGCACAGACCTTATGGCTAAACTTGACCAACCTATCTGGGTACATCCTGTGCGGGGAGCCGATTTCCCAGATTATAGGAATGAGCCCAAAAGCTATTATGAGACATGGTGGGCTTTTGGGTGGCCCTATGAGACGAGTGTTTTCATGGCACATTTAGTATTTGCAGGGCTATTTGACCGGAACCCCAATATCAAAATTATTACGCACTTTATGGGTGGCATGATCCCATATTTTGAGGTACGGGTTGGCCTTGGCCTAGCACCTTATTCCCTTTTCCAGTTTTTAGGGATTATTATGGTTCAGTGTCCCAGTTATATTGACCCAGAGAGCTCAATCACTGGAGGTGGATTTTGCTTTCAATTTGAAGATAATGGATGGCTCAAGCTTAGAGGAGAAGAAAAAGCCTTCGGCCACTCTCCCTCCGCCGTATTTCTTCATCAGTTCATTAATCGGACCCGCATCCAGGGCCCTCATAGGGCAGGCAGCAACACAGATGGGTTTTAAGCCTTGCATCAGCCGCTCTAAGCATAGGTCGCATTTCTGCATCTTTGCATACTCTTCGGCGCCAAATTGAGGAGCATCATAGGGACACTCCTTTGAGCAAAGTTCGCAACGATCCCTGCCCAGACAGGCCTCTCTATCGACGACAACAATCCCATTGTCTTCTCTCTTCTGTATCGCTCGGACCGGGCAGACTTCCACACAACTGGGCTTGGCACAATGGTAGCAACATTGCACCAGGAAACATACATGTAAGTTGGGATATCGTCCTTCCTCGATTGTTTTGATCCTGATCCAGCTATGGGGTCCGGCGGGAACATTGTGCCAGTCCTTACAGGCGACAACGCAGGTGAGGCAATTTGTACATCTTGTCTGATCGAAATAGAATCCTTGGATAAGCATGTTCACACCTTTTCAACCTGAACCAGTGATGTGTTGGTCACTAGGGCTCCGCAGGGGGAAGACTTGTCACTGGTTAATACATTCGCACAGCCTCCTCGACATACTCCTTTTTCGTCGGGAGAAAACCAAGCTCCCTGAGGGAGATCTACTACTCCGGGCATTATCCGCTCGGTCACTTTGGCGGGAATGATGACTTCACCCCGCTCATTGAATATTCTCACCATATCACCATCGGATATGCCTCGCGCCTGGGCATCCGTAGCACTAATCAGGAGCGTCTGAAGCTGAAGTTCCCTCAGCCAGGGGACGTTTTCAAATTGGCTATGGGCCCTTCTTTTAAAGTGGGAGGTGAGAAGCTGTAAAGGATATTTCTTCCCAAGTGGGTCTTTGGGCCCTTCCCAGGGATCAATGTATTTCGGTATCGGCGGAAGTAGAGGATTCTTCATAACATCAAGCTCCTCAGAATAAATCTCAATCTTTCCGGAAGCAGTCGGAAAGGGATGGTGCTCGGGGTCAGCGACCTGTTTTTGGAAGGCTACATAGGGTTCAGAAAGCTTAATGCGGTAAACCCCCTTGCGCTTGAACTCTTCGTAGCTAGGAATTACACTTCCGCTGACAATTCCCTTCACCCATGCTTCGTCGGTATGGGCATTAAAGTTACTGATCCCCAATCGCTGCGCCAAGGCCATACCAATCTCGAGCTGAGACTTCGTCCCACCGAGCGGCTCGATGACTTTCTTTAGATAACCATAAAAAGGAGTGGCCCCAGAGGCAATCATGTCATTTTTCTCCAAAAATGTTCCCACGGGGAAAATAATGTCGGCGAAGCAGGCCGTGGCCGTCATGAATTGCTCTTGAACAACCATGAACTCAAGCCTATTTAAAGCCTCCGACCATTTCTTCGCATAGGGGAGTTGATTCACTGGGTTTGTATTCGTTACATAGAAGAATTTAAAATCGGATGGATATCCTCCCGCTCTCCCTTTTAGAATGGCATCCGCCAAGCTGCTGATGTGCACGCGAGCAGAGCTTCGAGGAGGCCGTAAACCTCTTACAAAATAGCGTTGGAGAGCTATTTTTAAAGTCGGGGCTTCTCCATCCACTTTGTTTTCGCCTACCTCCATGAAAGGGCCCAGTTTGAAGGGATAGGTGTTAAAAGGATATTGATCTCCCAAACACCTCCCGCCACATTCTCCCCCATGTATGCCTACGTTTCCCGTCATCGTAGCGAGGGTCAGCGCCGCACGGTGATACTGCTCTCCCATTGCCGTTCTACCCGGGGCGATACCCGCGATGAAAGCAGCCGGTTTGATAGTGGCATACTTGCGAGCCAAACCTACAGTTATGCCCGCAGGTACTCCAGTAATCTCCTCGGCCCATTCAGGCGTCTTGACTACGTTGTCTTCCCCTCCCAGCAAGTAATTTTTATATTTTTCGAAGCCGATTGTGTATCGGTCTAGGAAAGTTTGGTCTTGTAAGCCTTCTTTCACCATCACATAAGCCATCGCCATGAGCATAGCGGCATCCGTTGAAGGCCGGATCGGAATCCACTCATCGGCAAACAGAGCCGTCGTGTCTGTGTATCTAGGATCTACGGAGACAATCCTGCATCCTTTTTCCTTCGCCTGCGCCAGGTAAAATGTGGTGTTGGTGCTCTGAATGGTTTCACTCGGGTTCCAGCCCCACATAAAAATTAGGCGAGAATTTAGCAGATCATCACGGGTGTTGGTGACCGCAATTGTGCCATAGGTCACCACGGAGGCGAAAGTTGCGGCCTCCCAGGAATTGGTCCCCCACGTTCCCGTGTGGCCCCCGAACATATTTAGCAACCTCTCTATGATTCTTCCGCCACCGTGGATGAAGGCAAGATCTCCTCCGCCGGTCTTCAGCAAGATAGCTGACGGACCGTAGATCTCTTTGACCCTCTTGATCTCACTTGCCACAAGGTCTAAAGCTTCATCCCAAGATATTCTTTCGAATTCTCCCTTCCCTCTCGGTCCCACCCGTCTTAAAGGGTATTGGATACGGTCTGGGGCGTAAACTCTCTGGCGATACGCTCTACAGCGGAGGCAGCACCTAAGCTGGGGTTCTTCGCCGTCGTCCGTCTCAATTCTTGTGATCCGTCCATTTTGGACATGAACTTTCATGAGACAAGTACCACCACAGTGTACTGGCACAAGCGGTGGCATATACTTCCTCCATAATCTTATCCTCCCTGGCAAGGTATTTCCCCAACGCTTTAAAGAAAGCCCATCATAACTCATGCTTTCCGCTGGCATCATAAACCAACCAATCGTTTAAAGCAATTTTGAATCAACAAAATCAATTCTGCCAGGTTATGGATTACAACAGGCTTTCGAAGCCACGTTGGGTGACTCCGATGGTTACGGTTTCTGCTATCTTTGTGGCGTTTTTCTATCCCCAAAAACTTACGGTTTGAAGACCATACCTACTTTTTACCATCTCCTTTGGTGGCCCCTGGTCTTTGGCAAGAAATCCTCGAACTCGATCAACGTTCCTTTAGAAACATCTAACTTTTTTCTGTTCTGTCCAGAAGTCCCTTAAGGTTATGCCGCCGGGGGGACAACACCTGTTTTCTACATTCAAGAAAAAGCAGAATAGATAATGACCCTTAGCCGTTCTAATGGTCAATTAATTTTGTTACGTATAGGTAGGTGAAGTTTTGGAATTAGCGTTTTGATCGGCGGAATTTTGAACAAAAAAGGATAACTTCCTGAAATCCACAAGGGGCCAATTTTGCAAAGCATACTCAGTTGCAATTGGTAATCATTAACGTCCTTCTTCTTGTTGGGCTGGCGCGCGAGTTTATGAGGATGACACTCCCGTATCTTGTGGCCGATTTTTCTTGACAGACTACTTTCCTTTTTGTATATTCAACCCGTCCCAAACCAAGGTCTTATCACTTTTCCCTCCAACGCTATTCGGTTCACTAATTCGCCGCTCTCGGGTCCTGAGAGAGCTGGCAAAGA
>Ga0154685_1201_pt2 | contig 10145 bp, 10 predicted proteins | sample Rifle2008BG13ft_FD_116114 | JGI IMG/M metagenome (GOLD analysis project Ga0154685, IMG submission 116114) | Deltaproteobacteria bacterium RBG_13_47_9 | reverse complement strand
AACTGAGCCGAGTCCAGCTCAAACTTACTACCAAAACCTCCACCCGAGGGTGGCTTGATGACTCGAACATCGCCTTCTCTTAAGCCTAACATTGTTGCTAACAAAACCTGAATATAATAATTAGACTGGGTTGAAGTCCATACGGTAAGCTTGCCATCAAAACCAAAGTCGGCAACCGCTCCATGGGTTTCCATGCAGAGGTGAGCCTGGGATGAGGTGTGAAACTGGTCTTCGCGGATATAGTCACACTTTTCAAAGGCTTCGCTAACATCACCCCATTCGATACGGCGTGTCACGTTGATATTCCGCTCGGCATGTCCGTGAAGTTGAGGGGCTCCTTCCTTCATTCCTTCAAGAGGATCGAATACCGCCGGTAACGGCTCATATTCTACATCAATCAGGTCGAGTGCTGCTTCGGCCGTATCTTCGTCCACGGCGGCTACAGCTGCTATAGGATCTCCAATGTAACGGACTTTTTCGCGGCAGAGAATTTCCTCATCACATAACTCAGGAAAACGTCGCCAGACTCCGTTCTTTTGTCCCAGCGTATCCTTACCCGTAACGATCGTTTTTACGCCGATCATCTTTTCGGCTCGATTGGTATCAATTTTAAGAATCTTGGCATGGGGATGGGGACTTCTCAGAATCTTCCCATAGAGCATATTGGGTAAAACCATATCAAAGGTATATTTAGCACTGCCGGTCACCTTTGCAGCTCCATCAACCTTAATATGTGATTTGCCAATGACTGCGTATTGATCGCTCATTTCTCCTCCCGATACTCGCCATTCACCACAGCCGTCATGGCTCGAAGTATGCTGTTATAACCAGTACAGCGGCAGATATTGCCATCGATGGCCTCCCTCATGTCCCCCTCCGTAGGGTTGGGGTTCTCATCCAGGAATGCCTTTGCTGAAGTGAGCATTCCGGCGGTACAAAAACCACATTGATAAGCACCATAATCGAGGAAAGCCCTTTGGAGAGGGTGCAATGCATCGCCATGGGCTAGGCCCTCAACAGTCACCACTTCTCCCCCATCCACCTGAAGGGCAAGTATAGAACATGACTTAACCGCCATGCCGTTTAAAATCACCGTGCAGACACCACATGAGCTGCTTTCGCAGCTTCTTTTTGTACCTGTCAAACCTAAATCATTTCTCAAGACTTCCACCAGAAGGGTCTTGGGCTTTACATAAAGCTCATACGGCTGACCATTAACGGTCAATCTCAGTTCTTTTTTTACCATTTATCAGGCCTCCTTGAGTCTTTCGTACACAACCGAGCAACTTTAAGGCTTTTTAGCTATGGACAGGGCTTCTTTACCTACTCGTCTCACCAAGACCTTTAACAGCTCTTGCCTGTATTCGGTTGAGGCGTGAATATCAGATATAGGATCCGCTTCAGTAGAGGCTACTTCTCCTGCCTCTTTAAGCAGATCATCAGTAATCTTTTTGCCTCTGAGCAGTTCTTCCGCCTTTTTGGCTCTCATCGGTTTCGGTGCGGAATTCGCTAATGCTATCCGAAGGTCTTCGCAATGACCGCCCTTAGATGTCAAAGTAATTGATACGGCAACTCCCACTGTGGCCATATCGCTTTCGATCACATTAAACTTGGTATAGGCTACGCCGGTGTTTGGAGGGATCGTTGGCACCTGAATCTCACTGAGTAGTTCACCATGTTCCAATACCGTCTCAAAGTAATCCAGGAAGAAATCTTCAACGAGCATATTTCTTTCACCATGAATGCCCGCTATGGTTAGAGTTGCATTTAATGCTATCAGTAGGGGTGCCGGATCTCCAGCTGGATCACCATGACAGAGATTACCCCCGATAGAACCCCAGTTGCGGGTTTGGATTGATGCCAATCGATTCTCCATTTCGGCAAGAACGCTGAACGACTTTTTAATAGCGGGCGACTTTTCTATTGCGCGGTGTGTCGTCAGGGCCCCAACTCTCAATCCCTTTTTGAAATCAGTCTTGATATAGTTAAGCTCCGATATGCCATGAATATCGATCAGATAGTTGGGTTTGATCAACCCCTGTCTCATCATAATGAGAAGGGATTGCCCCCCGGCAATAATCTTGCACTCCTCCCGGTACTGATCCAACAACGTGAGGGCTTCCTTGAGCGTCTTAGGAGCGAAATATTCAAAATCATTTATCATTCCGGTTGACCTCCAGGCTATGTCTAATCGCTAACAGTCTCCAAAATGTTTATCAAACGACGTTACTTTTCAGCCTTTCTTGTAGGTTTTTGGTGAATTCTTCTCCCACTGACTTAGCTTTGGCCCGCATGATGCGTTCACCAAACGTGGCCAGTCGACCAACAATATTTACATTCGCCTGGTAGGATACCTCAACTTCGTTCTCTGAGATGTTGGTTAAATGGACCATCACCTCGCTGGTGAAGGTACCCATCTTGCCTATGGCTTCACCTCTTGCGATTGCCTTTGCATATTTTGGCGGTTCTACCTCTGCCAGAACAACATTGAATTTAAGCCTCACTGAGATCGGGCCAACGGACTGCTTGACGATGCATTCGTAGGTTTTATCATCAAATGCTTCCACCCTTTCCGCTCCGGGGATGCTTGAGACCATTGTGCCTGGTTCGAGCAGGAAATCCCATACTTTTTGGATGGGGGCCTTTAAAGTAAATTTCCCTTCAATGAGCATATGAGACTAAATCACCTTTCTCACTTACATAATCTCCCTTTCCTAAAGTGGGACGAGTGGGGATTCGTTTAGAGGTCAGTATTAAATGGGTCCAAGGCCCCGGTCTTTATGATCGGTATCTTAAAATTCTTTTTGGTTTTTGAATGGAAACCGTGACGGGTTGCCGCCTTTTTTATTGTTCCCCTTCGACCAATGTATCCTCGGTACTTGATACAATAACACAAGTAATAGTGCCTCCCGATGTAAATGGCACAGTTCTTACACAATCCGCCTAAAAAGGGACATACCATTTCTTTCTTTGCCAAGTATTCACTCCCATGAAAGAGGCTCTATTTTTTTGCCATTTCTTTGATGGCCGAAGAAAAGAAATTTGATGCCCCTTCCTACTTCTTAATGGGTTCAAAGGCAAAATAGACTCTCTCAACGATCCGCCTCTCCTGACCCCATTCGAGGGGGTGGGAAGGCACATCAAATAACGAGTGAGGGGCATTAAAATTGTTTGAGGAATCTAAGATCGTTTGTGAAGAAGAGGCGAATATCATTGACTCCTAATTTAAGCATCGCGATCCTTTCAACTCCTATCCCAAAGGCAAAACCTGTTACTTCCTCTGGATCATAATTCACAAATTTAAATACCTCAGGATCCGTCATTCCGGATCCCAAAATCTCTAACCAGCCTGTATTGGAACAAACCCCACATCCTTTTCCCCCACAGATCAGGCACTCAATATCGACTTCCGCACTGGGTTCAGTGAATGGGAAGAAACTGGGTCGAAATCTGAGTTTCGTCCTCTCTCCGAACATTTGATGGACGAAATAGGTCAGTGTCCCTTTTAAATCTGCAAAGGTTATTCCTTTGTCCACCACAAGGCCCTCCACTTGGTGAAACATTGGAGAATGAGTTGGATCTGAATCTCGTCTGTAAACAGGGCCAGGGGAAATGATTCGGATAGGCGGACGCCTTTTCTCCATCGTCCTCACTTCCATTGGAGAAGTATGCGTTCTTAGAACCACCTCATCCGAAATAAAAAAAGTAGCCTGCATATCTCTCGCCGGATGGCCCTTAGGGATATTCAGAGCTTCGAAATTGTAGTAATCTAGTTCTACTTCTGGCCCCTCCACCACTTCGAAGCCTAATCTGGAAAAGATATCAATGATTTCTTCCAGAGTCTGAGTGAGGGGGTGTTTTCTCCCTATAGAAAGTTTTTTCCCAGGAAGGGTGACATCAATTCTTTCTTTCTCTAAGGCTTCTTTTCTCTCTCTGTCCTGAATACGTTGAAAGGCCTCTTCAATCTGCTCCTCCAGTTCCTGTTTAATCTGATTAGCCCTTTGACCCATCCTCTTTCGATCCATTTCGGGAAGGGCTACCAGATGCCTAAGAAGAAGGGTGAGATGCCCTTTCCTTCCCAAAGTTCTCACGCGGATCTCAGAAACCTCCTTCTCCGTTGAGGCACAGGAAAGAGACGTTAATGTTTCTTTTCGAAGGTTCTCAATTTCTTCTTTCATATAGGCCTTCTCTTTACCTTACAGTTGGTTATCATTAAGCAGACCCAACGGGAACACTTCCAACCCCTTGCGATAGCCCCTTCGACAAATTTGGATAAAGCACCTTGGGCGTTAATATAACTTAAGTCATGTGGTTTTACAAGAAATCGTATCCGTGTACTCCTTAACTATCGGGATGTTCTTAATTCAAATTTTCTTTTAGGCAATTTCCAATCTTTGATCGGTTTCATCCACTCTGCCCGCTCAACGAAAACGTCGTGGGCCAATGGCACAGGTGGGTGGCAAATCCATTGAGGATCGAATTCATCTTTGATCTTTAAAAGCCACTCATGATAATTCGGCCCATATTTGGGACCGGTCAGGTAAAGGGGCTGGTGAGGTCCTAAGAGGGAAGTGTAAAAACGCTCTCTGATGTTCATCTTCGCCGTTTCCACGTAGAAATGGTCAACACCCGTTGTGTCTTCGTCCTGATCCCAGTAGATGAGAAACTCAGAGTAACCTTGATGACCCAACTCGAAGCTCTGAAACCAACCCGGATCGCCATAATCGGGCATCAGGGGAGGAGTATATTTCTTCTTGAGCTCTGCATAACTTTCCCCATGAATGGTTGCTTGGGAAAGCGTTTCAATAACATAATCGACCGAGACGTATGATCCACACATCAACCACATACCGGCTGAATCGGCATTCTTGATCCAAGACTCGTCCGAAGGCTTGGTAGGCCTTGGAATGCCGCCAAGTTCCTTCATAATATCATTCAATACGTTCTCATCGTACTCCATCTGTTCTTCAGAGGTAAATCCGATGAGCAAGACACGGACGATGTGGAAGTTCTTAACCGTACTCTCATTCTCTTTCCCCCATATTTGCCAAAATTCTTCTTTGGATTCTGCCTTGGCAATGGCCCTCCAAAAAAGAGGAACTTTCGTTACCGCTCCTCCGATCTCAGCCTTTCCAATCTCGAGCATCGCCTTGACCTGTGCTTCTTTACTGGACATCTGAAAGTTAATCCATTTTACACGCTTTTCAGGAAGGGCCAGAGATGTATTGGGGGAAATGCCAGTGGGTATCAGCCGCTCGGGCTGAAACGGTAGAAGCTTCACGGCCATCTTCGTGACGATTCCAAGACATCCCCTTAAACCTGTGTATCCCCGAAGAAGGCCCCTGAGGTCCGGACCAAGGCCATCGCCCCAGAACGGATCCTCACCCACTGCCAGTGAGCCCATCTTCACCAGCTCACCATCGGGCAATACAAGTTCCGTCCCCAGTATTCGTCTGTGGGGTAAACCAATCCGGTGGCTCAGGGGTGACCAACCATCCCCGATCAAATTGGCGATGACGGATGCCTGGGCTCCACCACCCCCGATCACCACATATGCTCCCCGCTTCATCGCCTCTTCCTGGAGCGGTGAATAGATGACGCCAGGTCCGAGGACAACATAAAGATGTTTTTCGTCAATCTCAAAATCGTTCATGCGCTTAAGGTCAATGAGCAACTCATCCTCCACGTGACAATGGGAACGGGGCCCGTAAAACCCGGTGCTATAAGGAACATAAGGAACTTTGTAACGATTACAAACCTTCACGATTTTCTGGACCTCTTCTGTTGTTCGAGGCAGAATCACAGCACCCGGTATCTTTGTCATCACCCTCTCATAGCCCAGACCACATTCATATCCTCCAGGTCCGCACCGATAACCTTCACAGATCGCAGGATCTTCCGAAATATATTCTGAACCCACAATCGATTCCATTACCTTGTAAGCTTCTTTCGAAATAGCCATTGTCTCCTCCTTTGACCTAAACCCCAAGCGACCCGAGAATAAGTTCTGAGATGTCCAGGACCCTTACGTTGTCACCATTTTCTTTGACGGCCTTCGCAAAATTATTCTTGCACCAGGGACAAGCAGAAACGAGCGCTTCGGCACCGACTTCTCTCACCTCTTTAAGCCGGTGTTTCGCCGAGAATGATGCAAGCTCAGGAAAGGCCTCTTTTGCTCCCCGGCCGGCTCCGCAACAATAGGCATTTTCTTTCATCCGGGGCATCTCCACGAGTTTCACACCGGGTATGGAACTCAGGATGTTCCTGGCCTGTCCATAGAGGCCCCCGGCACCACGCCGCCTCTTAAGAGGTGGGCTGACTGTGCCCATCCACCCCCGCTCCCCCTCCCAGGGTGTCCAGGGATCACAAAGTCTGCTGATGCTACATGAATCATGATAGGTCACCCGAAGATCAACCTTCTGGGTCAGCCTGAGAGCTCCCTTTTTCACCATCTCGTCAGCAAACTCCACAAGATGGATAATTTTGAACCCCAAATCCGAAGTGGCTATGTTGAGCATCTTCGGATAATCGACCTTCCACATGCGGTACCCCTCCGCACAGCTGGTAAGAAGTGTGGTGGCTCCCGACTGCCTAACGGCCTCAACATTACGTTGGGCTAACTCCCTTGCTTCATCAATCATACCAACCGAATAGAGCGTATTTCCGCAACACCACTCATCTGGCATGATCATAAAAGGTGTGTTGGAAGCATTCAGGGTCTTCGCCGTGGCCTGAGCTATTTCAGGATTTGTATAAGAGCCGGAGCAGCCCACGAAGTAAAGCAGTTCCGCCTTCTGGGCTACCTTGATGTCAGAGGCAATCCATCTCTTCCTATTTTCGTGCGGTGCCCCAAACTGGTTATGATTTGCCGCAATATTCTGAGCCACCTTTTTATGGGCAGGCATAGGACCCGCACCGTCTTTCACGGCTCTCATCCTCAATGCCTCGAGTGTCAGCTCGATCTCCAGATCGAGATTTCTCTTACAACCAACATCGCAGGCACCACAAAGGGGATCTGCATAGATAATCTCTAACAGCTTGGGGGTCCATTTCAGCCTGCCTTCTGCGATCGCGGTACCAATTCTCATCTTTCCAAAAGCCCCGTAGGAATCGAAGGCATTCCAGGTATTACTGGGACACCTCGTCGGGAATTTGATCCCCGGCATGTAGGTATGCTCCACCCAGTAGCACCCCTTGCATTTGATACATCGACTCATGTCGTAAAGAAAATTATCCAACTGCGTAACTTCTAAGCTCACCTGCCTTTTTGGCATCTTTCTCCTCCTTATTTAAAAACACAGATTTCCTGGGTTCATTATATGGTTAGGGTCAAATACCTTCTTGACACGTTTTAGAACCATCGTGTAGCCAGCAGCCCGTTCGTACAATATCGGAGCCAATTCCCCATAGGGTCTTGAAAAGAATGCCCCTTCATTAACGAAGTCGATGGCTGCATCGCGATAAAGATTCCGTACTCTTTCAACTTCCCATGAATTCGCTGGGTCGTAGAATAGATGAAACTCCAGATGACAGGCCCGGTTATGTTCTATGGGCTGTAGATAGCTCCCAATATCGTCTACCGAATAATCATGCCTGGCAGCTATCTCCTTCATCCTATCGATGAATTTTTTTGCCAATGCAGGCCTTGTGATGAAGAAAAGGTTCTGACACCCTCCCCTGTATCGATGCTTCCAATAGGTTACGTCTACAGACCAGGGTTTACGCAGCAACGCTAACACCTTTCTTCCTAAGCCTGGAAATCCGGGAAGGTTGTCGGCAAGGGGCATGTCCTGAAACTCGTTTTTCAAAATCTCGCTTAGCGCATTCTCCTCATACCTTACTTTTTCCTCGGGCCGCCTCATCAATCCGCTCAAGACGAGAATGAGCGTCCAGGTTGGCAAGGTCCGGCGCAACGTTTCAAATTCCCCAGGCCAATCTTCTGCGATTATGGCCGCCAGGTCAACATGGTTCACCAGAAGGCATTCCTGTCCTATCCTCCGCGGTAAAATCCTGTAAAGAAACTCCATGGCATAGGAGAGATCGCTAACAGGAGCAAAGAGAACTTTGTCCATTTTTGGAATAGATTCAATCTTCAAGTTTGACCATGTCACAACGCCCATCGTTCCCTGAGCCCCTTGTAGAAACCTATAAAAATCGATGCCCGGCCCTGAAGGATTTGCACCCTTCGATTTTGAGTCCGGATACCCATTGACGCTCGCAGATCCCGTTCTAAAAATCTCTCCGGTTGGCCATACCACCTCCATGCTTTGAAGCGGCTCCCCATAATCGTATACCGTATTGGTTGGAACTTCTCTCTCAAGGTAGTCCGTCACTACAGAGCGTTGGGAATGTGGTAATAACGGCATGATCATTCTGAATCCTCTTTTTTCCAATTCGACTGTGAGCTGCCCCCATGTGACACCGGCTTCGATGCGCACCCTCCGGTTATATTCATCGATTTCCAGAATCTTGTTCATTCCGGTCAGATCTAAAACAACGCCTCCCTGTTTCGGAATGGTCGCTCCGTGAAAATGAACGATAGAACTAACTGGGATCACAGGAATCATATGTTCATTTGCAAATCGTACGACCTTTTGGATCTCAGCGGCATCCTTTGGCCTTGCGACATAGTTTGGCATCCCCGGAGGCACTAAACTAAAATCCTTGGAATACCTCTGAAGAACCTCAGGGTTATCAAAGAAGTTTTCATCCCCTACTATTTCCAATAAATCATCTCTTGTATTCATATTTGAATCTCCCTCTGTCAGATGGACCATAGATTATATAAATAGGTAGCAAATATCATAACATAAGTTACCATTTTTATTCTCATGCATGCAGAAAAGTGGCGTTGACCTTGGGTCCGTTCTTCATGAAATTCTCGATCCCAATCTTTCTATCCTGGGTTAAGGAACACTCGCCAAAGACCTTGGCCTCGAGTTTCAATCCCTCTCCAAGAGTCATTTCCATGCCTTCCAAGATCGCCTTTTGAAGGAGGGAATCGATGTTCCGACTCAGATGGCCAATATCGACTTCCGGAAGTTTCGGGGGAATGGGAATCGGCCCTTTGAGAATCGAAGGAACCTTCACCTTTCCCGAAAGAACCCTCTTGACCCAATCCATTGCCGCTTCAATCAGATCCCCTTCCACTTCCTCCTGAATCAACCCAATCTCTTTTGCTTGTACTGAAGAGATGGGGTTCGAACTCCGAAGGATAGGCCACGCCTTCTCTATTCCTATTAACCTCGGAAGCCTCTGAGTCCCACCCGCCCCAGGGATGAAACCGAGCTGCGGAATATTGGAATATTTGGAACCCATCATTCCATTAACCCAAACCTTCCATCCTTCCATGTTTTAAAAGACAGACAGTTTATTAATTTCTAACCTTCTCTCGGCCATAACTGGCAAGGGTAATGAAACCACCTCCCTTTGCGAGGTAGCAGCCTAACGTCTAAAGGGCCTTTCTCCCTTCTTTGAAAGCACGGATGTTAAGTTCATGGAGCTTTGTTGCCAGGAGCCCTTTTAGGGTATCGATCCATTGCTCTTCCTTGATCTCAGGAAAGAAATTGGAGAAGGCACCTACGAGAACTACATTCGCAGCCTGGATATTACCGAGCCTTCTTGCAATTCCCTGCCCGTCGATGATCCAGACATTATTCTTGAAGTATTTCTTGAAGGTCTTTTCAATGTCTCTGGGATATTCCATCTGACCAAGGCTTACCGCAGGCGGTAAGATCGCCTGTTTATTGATGATGATTTTCCCTTCTGGCCTCACCCAGTTGATATACCGTTCCGCTTCAAGAAGTTCAAAGGATAGAAGAAAATCAACATCCCCATACTTGATCAGGGGGGAGTAAACCTTTTTCCCGAATCTGAAGTGGGTGGTCACATCTCCGCCCCTCTGGGCCATCCCGTGCACATCGCTTTTCTTCACATCATACCCGGCCTTGAGGAAAACCTCGGCAAGAATGTTACTGGCGAGGATGATACCCTGACCGCCAACACCTGAGAGAAATATGTTTGTAACTTTTCCGTTATCTGCCATCGTCCAGCTCCTCACTTTTTACCTGGTACAATCGCTTCGAATTTACATATCTGAGCGCAGACCTCACATCCGACGCACTGATCCCTATTGATAAACGCTG
>Ga0154685_1247_pt3 | contig 10194 bp, 10 predicted proteins | sample Rifle2008BG13ft_FD_116114 | JGI IMG/M metagenome (GOLD analysis project Ga0154685, IMG submission 116114) | Deltaproteobacteria bacterium RBG_13_47_9 | reverse complement strand
GATTTGGATTTTTATAAAAAGTTGCTAATAGGGAAACAGGACCACTACCAGATAGAGAAGCGCTATATCCGTAAGGATGGTGGGGCGGTTTGGGGCCGTGTGAATGTCTCCCTCGTCCGGAATGCTAAAGGTGAACCCCAATATACCATTCACATGGTGGAGGATATTAATGAGTGGAAACGATTGGAAACCCAGTTTCTTCAGTCCCAGAAGATGGAGACCGTCGGCCGTTTGGCTGGAGGCATCGCTCATGACCTAAACAACCTTTTCACCGTCTTGAGTGGCTACAGTCAGCTCTCCCTCCTCGGACTCAAAGAAAATGACCCGTTGAGGGAAAACTTAGAAGAGATCAAAAGAACAACCGAACGGGCGGCTGAATTGACGCATCGACTTCTTGCCTTTAGTCGCCGTCAAATTCTGGATATGAAAGCGCTTGATCTGAACACCCTTGTGCGAGGTCTGGAGAAGATGGTGGGTCGTATTATTGGCGAAGATATCGAACTGACCACCCACTTGGCCGAGGATCTGGGAAGGGTAAAGACGGATCCCGGCCAGATCGAGCAGGTCATCCTCAACCTGGTTGTGAATGCCAGAGATGCGATGCCGAATGGAGGAAAACTCATCCTTGAAACCAGTAATGTGATACTGAATGAGGACTACGCTCGGACTCATATCAGTGTGATGCCGGGTCGTTATGCGATGCTATCGGTGAGCGATACGGGATGCGGTATGTCTACGGAAGTCAAAGAAAGGATCTTTGATCCATTTTTTACGACCAAGGGAAAAGAAAAGGGGACAGGGCTCGGGCTTTCAACGGTTTATGGTATTATTAAACAGAGCGGAGGGAATATCTGGGTCTATAGTGAGCCGGGTCAGGGGGCAACGTTTAAAATCTATCTGCCGAGGGTTGAGGAAGAGACAGAAGCAGAAGCCCTTCCCCATCAAGATGATACAGGTGACTTCCCACGGGGAACTGAGACGGTGCTTCTGGTTGAAGATGAGCCTTTGGTGAGAAACCTTGTGGCCCGTGTTCTCCGTGACCAAGGCTACACGGTATTGGAAGCAGCCAATGGAGACGAGGCCATGCACATGGTCCGGGAACACCTGAGAGAGAAGATTCACCTCCTGCTCACTGATGTGGTGATGCCCCAGATGGGCGGCAAAGAATTGGTCGAACAGTTCATGGCCCTTCATTCCGATGCCAAAGTGCTCTTCATCTCAGGCTATACAGATAAAGCCATCGCCCATCAAGCCCTCTTTAGACCCGGAGCCCCTTTTTTGCAGAAACCCTTCTCACCCATGGCCCTTGCAAAAAAGGTCCGAGATGTGCTGGATTTCATCCCTCCTTCCCTTTAGGTCTCCTTCCAATTTCTTTTAACACATTGAAATCCCCTTTGATTTATTTACAGAAAGGAATGAAAGTGATACCATGGGTTTCAATTCTGGGATGGAAGGATATCGTTCTGATAAGGGGGGTTCTTGTAATTTTCTTTATGTTTTTTCATGTCATGGGTAGTTGTTTACAATTCAGGAAGGCAGGATTGCCCTGGGCTCAGCTGCCGATGGCGCCCTGGCAGGTCTGTTAGCCCCATCACCGATGACAAGATAATAAAATACGTCTCCCTTTACAAAAGCCTGTTTGCGGTAGGCAGGGGAGGTTGGAAGGGATTTGTCCTCATGGAAAAAGAACTGACCTTAAAAAGAATTCAGTTTTTAAAAAAGGATTACTCTAGGGGATTTATCGCCGATGTGGGCTATGAAGCAGTCCATTATGACAAGGGGCGACTTGAATCACGCCTGAAAATCCTAAACCGCCATCGGCAGCAGGATCATTACATCCATGCAGGAGTTATCGCAACCATGGCCGACCATACAGCCGGCTATGCCGCTTTCAGCTTGGTTCCAGAGGATCATCGTATCTTGACCATTGAATTTAAGATAAATTTTTTAGACCCTGCCTGCGGCCATGAACTCATCTGTAAATCACGAATTCTTCGAGAGGGAGGACAGATTCTAGTCGGAGAATCTGAAGTCTTTGACCAACGAACCGACGGAGGGGTTTTGGTCGCCAAGGCGATCGTCACCCTGCGATCCATTCATCAAAGCAAAATCAAACCCGCCCTGCAATGAGGCAACCGGCTCACCTCTTCATTTGTCATTCGTTTTTTTAAAAGAATCATCCAAAACTTGGCCCAGTTAAGAGTTGACCTGGCCTTTAGACCCTGCTACAGTTACATCAAATCAATATCCCAAAAGAGGTTATTGAAATTGATGACACCGAGATCAGGGAGATCAAAATTTTTCTACGGTTATATGGTGACAGCGGCTGGGTTTTGTATTTGGATGATCGGCTGGGGAACGTACACCCCATCTTTTAGCGTATTTTTTAAACCGTTGCTGACCGAATTTGGCTGGTCCCGGGCAGGGGCATCACTGGCCTATTCGCTTTCTTACATGGTCCAGGCTGTTCTGGCGATTATGATGGGGTGGTTAACGGATCGACTGGGCCCCAGGGCTGTGGTGATGATGTTAGGGTCCTTTTTGGGAATATGTTATTTGCTGATGTCGCAGGTCAACACTCTCTGGCACTTCCAGGTAAACTATGCCTTGATAGGAGGCATTGGTATAAGCACGCTTAACATTCCCGTAATGGTTACCCTATCCCGGTGGTTTATCAAGAAACGGGGATTGATGATTGGCATTGTCCAGGCCGGGATGGGTGTAGGCGGATTGATTTTCCCTCCTTTAACCGGGTGGCTCATTCTTGCCTACGGCTGGCGTTCTGCCTATGTGATCCTCGGTATCATCACCTTCATTGGCATTATGACGGGAGGGTTCTTTCTAAGACGTGATCCAAACGATATAGGCCAACTGCCAGATGGGTTGAGCGAAAAGATGCAACAAGAGGTAAAGCCACTGAATCCAGTGGCACATTCAACATCGTTTTCCATTTGGGAGGCAGTTCACACCAGCCAATTCTGGATGATCGCCGGGTTATATGGTAGCTTCGGTTTCTGCCGGTCGACCTTCTTAGCCCACATCCCAGCCCATGTCCAAGACTTGGGATTTCCCCTAACTGACGCAGCAAATGTCCTGGCAGTCATCACCGGATCAAGTATGTTCAGCCGAGTTGTCATGGGGCGCGTGGCTGATATCATAGGTAATCGCCGGGCCTTTATGATCAGCTTTGCTGCGACTGCCGTGAGCCTCATCTGGGGCCTGGCAGCCAATAACTTATGGGAACTCTATCTGTTCGCCCTTGTCTTTGGTTTTGGATGGGGCAATCAAGCTGTTTTGAGATATACCATCGCCTCTGAAGTGTTTGGATTGGCATCCCTTGGCTTAGTGATGGGAACCTTGGGGGTTGCTGAATCAAGCGCCGCTACCTTTGGCTCTTTTTTTGCGGGCTATCTCTTTGACACATTTGGCAACTACCAATTGGTTTTCTGGATGGGGATCGGTGTCTCTATTGCCGGCATCCTATCGGCCTGGTTTTTAAAACCGATGGATAAGAGATTGGAATGAGTTGCAATTTCAAATGGGAAGATGGTATTTTATAGGGTAGGAACCTCTTTTAAAGGAGACGAAGAAATGGCAACCAAAAACATTCCGCAGGAGGTGAAGAAGTTTGAAATTGAGTCTTATAAAAGACCTAAGAATTTGAAGGAATTGAGGAAAACCCATGTTCCTTTCTCCGGTTCTCCACTCAAGCATCCTTATGATCCTGAAAAGGTCATTTTAATACCCGACCCTTATAGTCTCAGTCCCTTCTATTATGAGTTCAACAGCGATGACATCGCCTATGTGGAGAAACTTCCAAGTATTGTGAACCTCGACGGCGAAAACATTACCATGGCCAGATTTTGGGTAAAAAAAATGAGCGTGGGAATGGTATGTACGCCTTTCTTAGTAGAGGAAACCAAGGAATAGCATCGAGTCTATTCGTCACTCTCTCCGCATTTATGGATAGGAAATAAAGCCCCGTATTCCATGTCGAATGCTCAGCCGGTGAGGTTTGGATTTTGCTTGGAAAATTCTTTTAAATCTGCTATTAAGAAAATAATGATTGATGAACCCACCATCATTGTAAATCAAGCCTATCTCAAAGCGATAGAAAAAAAGGTGGAAGACCTCCGGGTCCTTATCGAGGTCTCTGCAATTATTTCGTCTACTCTCGACTTTTGCGACCTGATGAACCTGGTTATGGAAAAAGCAAAGAAGGTCATGGATGCGGAGGCATGCTCGATCCTGCTTCATAATAAAGAGACCAACAAACTCGAATTTGATCTTACCCTATGTCGAGAAGAGTCCATCTCGGATATCTTGAAGAATAAGGTCACCCTCGACATGGGCCAAGGCATTGCGGGCTGGGTGGCCGAAAATAAAAGACCGCTATTAATAAGGGATGCAACGAGAGATAACCGATTCTATCAAGAGGCTGATCGGCTGACAGGCTTTACAACAAGAAGCCTCATGGCAATACCTCTGGTTGGCAGAAGTGGGTTGATTGGGGTAGCAGAGATCTTGAATCCTAAAAATAAGGATTTTTTTAGCGATTATGACTTGGAGATATTTCAGACCCTTTCCGGGCAGATCGCGATCGCTATTGAAAATGCCTGGTTCCATAAGGAATCTGTCGAAAGAGAAAGGCTCAGGCAGGAGCTTGAGATTGCATCCTCGCTTCAGAAGAGCTTTCTCCCTGGATCACCCGTTTTCAAGAAAGGTGATTTAATGTTATCGGCTGTGAACCTCTCTGCAACAAAGATCGGTGGCGACCTCTATGATTTCATCGAGCTTGATCATGACAGGGTAGGCATTTTTATAGGAGATGTCTCCGGGAAGGGGATATCCGCAGCCCTCTACATGGCTAAGATTATAAGCGATTTTAGATACTTAGCGTATCAGGCGAATGCTCCCGAAATCGTATTGAATCGCCTCAATTCTGTACTTTCTCAGACTCCGAGGGGTATGTTTCTCACAGGGATTTACGGAATTGTTGACCTATCCACAGGAAATGTTTTCCTCGCTGTTGCCGGACATCCGCCATTTCTGTGGCTTACCCAGGGAGAGGTTAGGGTGATGGATATTCCATCAGGCCCGCCATTGGGTATCCTGCCTATAGACTATCCGGTTACGGGCATCTCGCTTAAAAAAGGCGACAGGCTCCTTTTACTGACCGATGGCGTCTTTGAAGCAAGGAATAAAGAAGGACAAAGGATGGGTTTTGAGGAATTGGTAAAATTTATAAAGAGACATCAGGATGAAAACCATCTTGTCCAAAAGATAATGGGTTGTGTGAATGATTTTTCAAAGGGCATGGAAAGGGCAGATGATTTAACCCTTGTAGAATTAAAATGGGGAATGGCAACCTGAGATGAAAGATATCGTCGTTATTAAAGTCCAATCGAATCCAAAATATCTTTCAATCGTAAGGGGGGTAACAGCAAAGATGGGTGAAATATATGGCCTGTCTGATAGCGCAACAGAGGATGTTAGACTCGCTGTCGATGAGGCCTGTTCCAATGTGATCAAGCATGCTTATGAAGGGGACATCACTCAAAATATAATTGTAAAATTCAGGATGTCACGAAAAGGTTTTGAGGTTCTCATTGAGGACAGGGGGCTTAAAGCGCACCCCGAATCTATGGAGGGCAGAGATCTGAATGACATTAGGCCGGGAGGGCTCGGGCTCCATCTCATTAAAAGGGCATTTGATATCTTCACCTTTGATGATAGGAAAAAAAAAGGGAACAGACTCCGACTGGTCAGGTTTAGGAGATAGAAAATGAAGATCAAGGCTTTGGACCATAAAGGAATGAAGGTCATCGCCCTTTCAGGGGAGATTGATATGTATTCTTCCCCTGCCTTAAGAGAGGAGTTGATGGGCCTGGTTCATGAAAAAGTAACACCGCTGCTTGTTGATCTTAAGGGGGTCACTTACATTGATAGCTCAGGGATCGCCGTTTTTGTAGAGGGACTCAAAAAAATGATGCCCTATGGAGGGAGACTGAAATTAATCGGTCTCCTCGAAAGTGTCAGAGAGATATTCAGTTTTTCAAAGCTGGATCGGGTCTTTGAGATCTATGGAAGCCTTGAAGATGCCCTCAATAGCTGAAAATATTTGTGGTCTCATCGGCAGAAAGGCCATTCTCCGCCTGAAAGATATTCATGATGCCTCCAAGCTGATTAACGACATCTTTTACTGGACGTTGCTCTCCCCATTGAAGGGTAAAAGGTTAAGATTCAGAGCAAGTATTTCTGAAATGGTAAAGGCGGGTTATCATTCTGTTCCGATCGTAGCGTTGATCTCCCTCTTTGTGGGAATCATCCTAGCGCTACAGGCAGCCTACCAGCTCAGGAGATTTGGGGCGTTGATCTATGTTGCAAACCTTGTGGGGGTTTCAATCACAAGGGAGCTGGGTCCGATCCTCACTGCCATCATCGTCGCAGGAAGGAGTGGTTCCGCCTTTGCTGCAGAGATAGGCTCCATGAAGGCCGCAGAGGAAGTGGATGCCTTGATCAGCATGGGGATTAATCCGGTCAGGTTCCTTGTCGTTCCGAAACTCATTGCCCTGATGGTGATGCTTCCAGCCCTTACCCTCCTTTCCGATTGCATTGGTATCTTGGGTGGTTTTCTGCTTTCCATTACTGCCCTTGAGATCCATCCCTACAATTATTTTCAACAGACAATCAATGCACTCCTTATTAAAGACATCCTTACAGGGCTCATGAAGGCATGGGTATTTAGTATCGTCATCACAATAGTGGGGGCCTATGAGGGATTTAGGGTGGGGGGAGGTGCAGAAGAGGTAGGGAGGCGGACAACCGCCTCAGTGGTTTTGTCCATCTTTTTGGTCATTGTCTTCGACCTCTTCTTCACCACTCTGTTTTATTTTTTCACATGATCCTATGGAAAATGCGATTGAAGTGAGAAACCTGGTGACCTATTATGGGGATAGAGAAATCCTTAAAAACATATCTTTCTCGACACTCCAGGGCGAGACAACGGTCATCCTTGGAGGAAGTGGCTGCGGCAAAAGCACGTTGTTGAAACACCTTATCGGACTTCTAAAACCAATGAGGGGAAATATTCTCATCCGTGGAAAAGATATTACCCTCATGGAAGAGGAAGAATTGGATGAAGTGCGAAAGAAGATGGGGGTCTTATTCCAGGGCGCAGCATTGCTCAATTCCATCACCGTCTCAGACAATGTTGCACTCCCCATCAGGGAACATACCCGGTTAAAAGAATCCACCATCCAGATTATGGTCCGCATGAAGCTTGATCTGGTCGGTCTCTCCGGTTTTGAACATCTTTACCCCTCCCAGCTTTCAGGGGGGATGAAAAAAAGGGCGGGCCTTGCAAGGGCAATGGCCTTAGACCCGAAGATGCTTTTCTTTGATGAGCCCTCAGCAGGCCTTGACCCGGTCACGGCTGCAGGTCTTGATGAACTCATATTGAAACTCAAGCATGTCTTCAAGATGACGATTGTGGTGGTCACCCATGAACTCTCGAGTGTCTTTACCATTGCAGACGATGTGATCATGCTCGACTCCGGCGAAGTCATTTTTTCAGGAACCCTTGACCAGTTAAAGGCATCGAATCACCCGAGGGTAAGGATGTTTCTCGAAAGAAGGCCTGAAAAGGAGACCTATTTGCCGGAAGACTATTTCAGGATTATTGCAGGCGATTGACCCGGAGGAAAAATGGCTTATTTCAAGGAAGAGATTAAGGCGGGTTTCATCATCATCGTTTCCCTCATTCTGCTGAGTGGTTTCATCATCCTGATCGGGGGAAGCCAGTTTTTTGAAAAGTTAGACAGGTATGACGTGAAGGTAATGGACGCAGCAGGCCTTGAGGTGGGAGCACTGGTCAAACTCGGTGGTGTGAGGATTGGAAGGGTTCTCAGTATTAAGGCACCGACTGCCCCCGGTCAACCCATTACCGTAGAAATCGGCATAAAAGATGGGACTCTTTTGTATAAAGGAACACAAGCACAGATCACACAGGTCGGCCTTGTGGGAGACATATACCTCCTGCTTTCTGTAGACAAGACAATCAATGAGCGGATTCTTGTGGGAGAAACGATTCCTTCAGAGGAGCAGATCCGGTTTTCTCAAATTATGGCAAAGATTGAAGATCTATCGAAATCCATCGATGGCTTGATCCAGAATGTCGACAAACTCTTTAGTCAAAAGAATATCATTGGGATAGAAAAGGTCATTGAAAATACGAATAAGACGATTATCACCGCCTCCTCCAGTCTTGAGCAGATTGTTTTTGCTCTAAAGGGCACCACGAATAAACTCACACTTGTCCTCAATGAGATAGGAAGTTTTGTGAGAAAAAACAAGGGAGAGGTTTCACTGGTGATACAGAGGGCAAGAGAAGCGATCGGAAAAGCAGGAGAAACCTTAGAGATCGTACGAGAAGGAATAGAAAAAACAGGCGGAACCATAGAGAAATCAGGGGACATGATCAAAGCCTTTGAGAAAACAGCCAAAACCTTAGAGGGCACCTCTAAATCTGCTGATAAGACCATTAAGTCCGTTGGTAAGGCCATTGACTTACAGTCGCAGAATCTCGATCATCTCCTTAACCTGATGACCAGGACGACCGAGGATCTGCAGGATCTGATTCAAAAGATAAAGGTCAAACCTTGGAGTCTCATTTACAGGGAAGGCAAAGAGCGGGAGGAGTAAGATGAAGAAGTGGCTGACGGTTTCATTCTTCCTTTTTTTCATTGGGGCCTGTGCGATGCCTGAGACAAAGATATATAGCCTTTATCTAATGATGGATCCAGAGAAAGCAACCTATCCAAAGGGGGGGGATGCGTCCCTTGCAATCATCATCAATTCTCCGCGTTATCTTACACAGCCTTATATCGTCTATAGGAAATCACCCTATCAACTTGATATTTCAAGATATTCAAAATGGGATGTATCACCCAATGAGAGGTTAAGGGAAGTTTTTAAGGAGGCTTTGTCTTCCATTCCGCCATTCAAAGAGGTCAGGGCAATGAATATCGTGCCGGAGGGTTTTTATTCACTTAAGATAAACCTAAAAAAATTTGAAAGATCCGATATGGGGAATGATTCCTTTAGCGAGCTCGTCTTTGATGTCCATTTTATCTCCCCTGACGGCAAAGAGTTATTTCAGGATAGCATCGCAAAAAAATCAAAAATGGATGATCGAACTTTTTTAAACCTTGCAAAAGGGTTAAGTGGTGTCCTTCAAGAGGGGGTAGATGAGGTTAGGGATAACATCGCTCGGCATTTCAAATAAGTGCTATGTACATAGCGACCATCAGAAAGGAGGGAAAGGAATATGATAAGAAACAAAACCAAGAAAGAATTAAACAGGAGAGAATTTTTAAAGAAGGCTGCTCTGGGTGCCGTAGCGCTAAGCGGGGGAAGTTTGGCAGGAAAGACGATTTTCGCTCAGGCAAAACCTCCCGTTAAAATCGGAGTCGCCATCTCGCTGACGGGGGCGTGGGCCCGGGAAGGAGAGCTGGAGGTAGGAGGATATAAACTCTGGGGAAAGGTCATCAATGAGAGGGGTTGCACGTTTGGCGAAGTGGAAAAGTTGGGGTGTCCTGGTCCCGGACTTCTCGGGAGACAAGTGGAGTTCGTCGTTTATGATGATAAGAGCGATCCCAGCGAGGCGGTCAAATTGATTCGAAAACTGGTCGTTTCGGACAAGGTCGATCTAATATTAGGCCCTTACGGAAGCGCGGTCTCCAATGCCATCGCCCCATTGGCTGAACAATATCAGATCCCGATCATCACCCCTCTGGCCAATGCACCGGTCATCTGGGAAGGGAAGAAGAGAGAGTGGTTCGTCGGGATCCTTCCTCCAGCCTGGAAGAATCTTTATGGATCCCTCATGATTGGAAAGGAGAAAGGAGCAAGGACGGCTGCCTTCATTTATTCAGACACGGCCTTTCCCATTGGAGCAACAAGGCCCCTTGTGGCAAAGGCAAAGGAGATGGGGATCCAGGTCCTGCTCGACGAAGCCTACCCCAAAGAGACAGCGGACTGGGAACCCATGATGTCCAAGGCCTGGTCACAGAAACCGGATATGATTCTGGGAGGCGGCTATCTGCCGGATTCGATCGGACTTGTAAAGGCGGCCAAGGCCGTTAATGCGATGCCGAAACTGTTTGGGTTCCTCGTGGGACCTGCTATCGCTGA
>Ga0154685_1057_pt2 | contig 10220 bp, 5 predicted proteins | sample Rifle2008BG13ft_FD_116114 | JGI IMG/M metagenome (GOLD analysis project Ga0154685, IMG submission 116114) | Deltaproteobacteria bacterium RBG_13_47_9 | reverse complement strand
ATTATACGCGGCCTACATTCTCATCAGGTGTAGAATTCAACCCTCCATTGCCCCCCCTTATATCCCCAAACGTGTGCCTTGGTCTCAAAAGATGATCCTTACCCTGAAGTATGTTGTGCCTTTTTTCGTCATTATTGTTCTTGTTCTTGGGGTCATCCTATTTGGGTTGGCTACCCCGACGGAATCGGCTGCCATAGGGACGCTGGCTTCCTTTATATTGGTCGCCCTTTATGGAAAGCTCACCTGGAAAGTCATCATTGAAACCGTTAAGGGGTCTCTCCAAATTTCAGTGATGATGTTCATGGTTCTTACCGGAGCCACCGCCTTTAGCCAGATTCTGGCCTATACAGGGGCGAGCCAGGGCCTATTACAATTTATTTTAGGGTTTAATTTTCCTCCTTATGCCATCCTTGCCGTCATGATGGGCATATTACTATTCCTGGGGACCATTATGGAACAGGTCGCCATCATGATGATCACCCTCCCCATATTTCTGCCTCTGGTGAGAGCCCTTGGATGGGATCCTGTCTGGTTTGGATTGTTATTTTTGGTCAACATGTCTGTGGGGATGAAGTCTCCTCCCTTCGGCCTGGTCCTCTTCGTCATGCAAGGCGTCGTTCCACCTGAAATTTCATCGATGGACATCTATAAATCAGTCATCCCATTTATCTTATTAGATATGGTAGCCATCACCATTTTTGTTCTCTTTCCTGAGATTGTAACCATTTTACCAAGGTTAATGATGCGCTAAAAACGCTGAAAAGATGTAAGGATAATAAAAAGGAAAATTTTTAAAAAGAAAGAAGGTGCATTTATGATGGTCTCGTAAAAAGTCGTCTCACCGGTGAAAACCGGTGTCCAGGGTTTTGATAATTATATGAAATCACTGGATTCCGGCCTCCGCCGGAATGACGATCTTTAACTTTTTTCCACCTTTTACGAATTCATCATTTATAAAGACCCAGATATTTTTTGTGATCCAGAAGCTATCAAATCTGCCCCGAAGGGAGAGAAGTTCGCCGCGGGCAACGTCAGAGTCAATCTTTAGACACAGGCGTTGCAGTCATTGAACAAGGATACTTCCTCCGGAGAAATAAGAATGAAAAGAAGAATTGTCCTGAGGGTCAACGGCGAAGACAATGAATTATTTATCAAGCCTAACCGTACACTGCTTGAAGTCCTCAGACAAGATTTGAACCTGACGGGTGCCAAGGAGGCATGCGGAATAGGCGCATGCGGGGCTTGCACAGTACTCGTTGATGGAAATCCTGTTCATTCCTGTATCGCTCTCGCAATCGATGTCGGAGGGAAAGAGGTAGAGACAGTGGAGGGACTTTCACAGAGAGGAAAGCTTCATTCCCTTCAGAAGGCCTTCATGAAGTACCATGCCTTTCAGTGTGGGTTTTGCACTCCCGGGATGATCATGACTGCAAAAGCATTGCTGCAACGAAACCCTCTCCCTACAGAAGAAGAGGTAAAAAAGGCTTTATCAGGAAATCTCTGCAGGTGCACAGGTTATGTAAATATCATCCATGCAATCATGCGTGCCGCTGAAGAGATAAGACGGAGTCGTGTTGCCAATGAGTGAATTGAACCATGTGACAAAAGGCATTCAAAGAATGGACGGGGAATTTATTGTAACCGGGCGGGCACAGTATGCTGTGGATATTCGGCTTTCCGGCATGCTCTACGGGAAAATATTAAGAAGTCCCTATCCCCATGCCCGGATTAAGGACATCAAAACAGCAAGTGCAGAGAAAATAGTTGGGGTCAAAGGGGTCGTCACGGGAAAAGACATCGGCCACAGGAGGTTCTCTTTTATCGATACACCCGCCTATCCTGCTGAAGAAACACCGCTTGCTGTCGATAAAACACGGTTTATCGGAGAAGGGGTGGCTGCCGTTGTTGCTGTAAACGAAGAAATAGCCGCCCAAGCCCTCAATTTTATTGAGGTCGAGTATGAGGAGCTTCCTGCTGTGTTTGATCCAGAGGAGGCGTTCCAGGACGGGGCGCCGGCTGTCCATGACGTGATCGAACCCAATACGACCACAGCCTGGGAGGATTTTGGTATTCCAAAAAAACTGAGGCCTTACAAAGTGGTCAATAACATTTCGAATAAAACTCTCATTGAAAACGGCGATGTGGAGAAGGGATTTAAAGAGGCGGATTATATCCGGGAAGACCGTTTTGTTATTCCAGCCACCTCCCATGTTGCCATGGAGCCTCACGTTGCAGTGGCGAGTTACCAGCCTAATGGGAATCTTGATGTCTGGCTTTCCCATATGGGTTATGAACATAAACGGTTTTGGTTTGCAAAGCTCCTCGATATCCCTATCAGTAAAGTAAGGGTCCATAAGACCTATGTAGGAGGAGCCTTTGGGGGTAAGATCAGCTTTTTCCCATATGAATTTATTGCGGCCTATCTTTCAAAGATTACCTCAAGACCTGTTCAGGTGACCTTATCGAGGGAGGAGGTATTTTCTGCCTGCCCTCCTTCGAGGAGGATGATCATTACAGTAAAAACAGGGGTTCATCGTGAAGGAAGGATCATCGCCCAGGATGTCAAGGTGATTGATGACGTGGGCGCTTACCGAAACAGCTCGCCGACAGCCATGTACCTCACCCATGTCTTCCGAAATCCGATCTACGATATACCGAATGTCAGACATGAAGCGTATGGCGTCTATACGAATAAGCTTTCTACCTTAGCCAAAAGGGGCCACGGGTTGCCGCAAATGAGTTTTGCTGTTGAATCACAAATAGATATGATCTGCGAGGACTTAGGCCTTGATAAGGTTGAAATGAGGTTAAAAAATTTTAGAAAGAAGGGTGATGTCCTTCCCAACGGGGATACCCTGAGGAGCTACGCCCTTCCTCAATGTCTGAAGCAAGCAGCGGAAAAGATCGGGTGGAAAGGGAAGTACGGAAGAAAAAGACTAAGAGGCCTGGGGATTGGAACAGCCTCAATGTTTTCGGGTGCTCATAATTTTCCCTTTGCCAGCGCTGCGATGGTGAGACTCAACCACGATGGCAAGATTATTCTTTTTACAGGGCAGACGGAATTTGGAAATGGCGTGGATACGGTGATGGCCCAGATTGTGGCCGAAGTATTCAACTGCAACATTGACGATGTCATCGTTCACTCGGGGGATTCAGAGGTCTGCCCCCATGACATAGGGAACTGGTTGAGTGCGGGCGTCTTCGTATCAGGAAAAGCGGTGATGAATGCAGCCCTTGATCTTAAGGGACAGATGCTAACCTATGCCGAGGAGGGCCTCAGAACCCCAATCGATCAACTGGCGATCGTTCAGGGTCGGATTGTATCATGGTCGGATAAAATGAAATGTCTCTCCTTTTCGGATATTTCAAAGTATGCGATTCAAAAGGCAAGTGGAGATCCTTTGATTGGAAAGGGGTTTTCGAAATGTGTACCTGAGGTCTATTTCTGGAGGGAAGAGTTCAACAAGATGGGATCTCTTTCTTCGGGGAAGGGCAGATTTACAGAGGCCTATGGTTTTGCTGCGGCCACTGCTGAAGTAGAGGTTCATCCTGAAACAGGAGCGGTAAAGATTCTGAAAATCGTGGTTGCAGACGATTGCGGAACACCGATCAATCCGGCCTTTGTTGAAGGGCAGGTATTGAGTCAAGCCGTCATGGGCATTGGGGATGTGTTATTCGAAGAGGTCTTGATGAAAGTGGGGAAGGTGATGAACCCGGGTCTCCTTGAATACAAGATCCCTACGGTTGCCGATATTCCAGAGATCCTCTCTATCATCGTGGATAGTTACGAGCCCAAGGGTCCCTTCGGCGCCAAAGAGGTTGGGGAGAACTCGAGGGCGGCAGTGATCGCCGCCATTGCCAATGCCGTCTGCAACGCGATTGGCACTCGTCTATATACGCTTCCAATGACCCCAGACCGGATACGGCAGGTCCTTGGCGAGACAGTTGGAACATGAATTAGGATGTCACTACCCGACGTTGAATACATCAGGCCGGAAAGTATGGATGAGCTTCTTTCCCATATGAATCAGTACGGGGATGATGCAGCTCTTCTCGCTGGTGGAACAGACCTCATCCCTAGGTTAAAGATGGGGTTGACGAAACCTCATGTCATTGTTTCTCTGTCAGCCATAAACGGCCTTTCCTCTATTCGCCAAACGGCTCAAACGATTCGAATAGGTGCTTTGACAACGATTTATCAACTTCAACGAAACCCGATCATTTACACATGCTATCCAGCTTTATATGAGGCGGCGGTGTCAATTGGCGGTGAAAGCATTCGGCACACCGCGACGGTCGGAGGCAACCTCATACAGGATACACGTTGCATGGCTTATAACCAATCCAAAGAATGGAGAGCCTCTTTTAACCCCTGCCTTAAACAGGGGGGTCATATTTGTAATGCGGTTAAAGGAGGAAGGCGTTGCTTTGCTGCATACTGCGGAGATCTTGCCCCTGCCTTCATTTCCTTAGGCGGCCTGGCCTGCCTTATAAGTAAAGAGGGTGAACGAGAAATACCGCTTGAGGCCCTTTTTGCAGGAGACGGCCGATCGCCTTTTTCTATGCGCCGCGGTGAGTTGCTTAAGGAGGTTATACTCCTTTACTCAAAAACCAAGGGCGGGTATAACAAACTAAGGATAAGAAACACCATCGATTATCCCCTTGCCTCGGTGGCTCTCAGCAGTGATCAGAAAGAGAAGGGGAGATTAGTCGTTGGAGCCGTAGGGCCTTGTCCCCTCACGTATGAATTTTCATCATACAGGCAATTAAAACTTCTGACCGAAAAAATCGATAAGGATACAATACCCATAGCGAATAGGCCTTTATCCCCTCTTTATCGTAAGCAGATGGTTAAGGTCCTGGCAGAGGAACTTATAAAGAATTTAGGAAATTCACCATCATGAACAACCCAAGCTTAACCCTTTCGTTTTTAAACCATGATGACCCTGGCAGGAAAGCTTCTCAACTTTTCTCCCGTAAAAAAAATACCCCGTTAAGTTCTCTAACGGGTAAAGTTTTTTCGACATCCCTCTCAGGGCCATTTAGATGGATATCTTCAATTTTTTAAAAAACGTCTGTTTTGGAGGTTTATTGTGTTAAGGTTCACCCAGCACCATAGATTAGAATGAAAGGAGGAGTATCAGGTGAAAAAATTTCTGCTCAAGGAAATAAGCCGTTATAAAATGAATACATATGCAGATATCATCTATAGAAATGCTCTCTTGTATCCCCAGCGAGAGGCTTTTATATATGGCTCAGAAAGAATAACCTTCACTGAATTTAATGCCAGAGTGAATCGTTTAATATATGCATTGAGATCCTTGGATGTTAAAAAGGGAGATGGGATAGGGGTTTTGTCATGGAACTGTTTAGAATATGTGGATGTTTATGGTGCAGCGATGAAGGGCGGTTTTATTGTGTCTCCGTTCAACCCGAGGCTACAGGCAAATGAGTTGGATCATGTTATTAATTATTCAGGCGTGCACACCCTTTTTATCGGCCCTGAATTAATAGAGATGGCTCATTTGCTGCGACCCCGAATCCCAAACGTTAAACACTTTATATCCCTTGAGGGACCCGCATCCGGGATGATATCTCATCTGGAACTATTAAATAACTTTCCTAAAGAAGAACCTGATATTGAATTGCAAGAGGATGATCCGGTATTCATTTTCTATACCAGTGGGACGACGGGCGCACCCCGAGGGGCATTGTATGATCAGCGTCGTGCGCTCTCTGACACAAGGACGTTCATCATTGCCGCAGGGCTACAGCCAGAGGATAAACACGTTCAGATTATGCCTCTTTTTCATATCGGGGGTTTTAAAACCTTCCTGGGATATTTTTGTGCAGGAGGGTGCAATGTCGTTTTGAAATATTTTGATCCGGGAGTCACACTCAAGACGATTCAGGAGGAAAGAGCCACAGACATTCACATTGTTCCCACCCATTTGGGGGCATTTTTTTCAATACCGAATTACGATCAATATAATCTGAGCAGTCTGAAACGGATGTTATATGCAGCCTCCCCCATGCCCTTCGAGTTGTTAAAGAGAGGTTTGGAGGTGTGGGGTCCCATTTTTATCCAATTTTATGGTTCATCCGAAACAGGTCCGTATGTTACCTGCTTGCGGATAGAGGACCACAAGGTATTGGATAAGTCAGCGGAGGATCAGAATATTCTCCTTTCTTGCGGTCGACCAAACTTTGGGGTCCACGTAAGAATTGTGGATGATCGGGGGGAAGATGTGGAGCTTGGGGAAGTGGGCGAGATCATCGTTCAAGGAAATACGATGGTCGAATTTTGGAAAAAACCTGAGGACACCCGAGAGATAATGAGAGAAGGTTGGGTGTACACAGGAGATATGGGGCGCTACGATGAAAAGGGTTACATCTATATTTTAGATCGGAAGAAGGATATGATTATTTCAGGGGGCGAAAATATCTTTCCGAGAGAAGTAGAAGAAATCTTTTACCAGCATCCAGCGGTCAGGGAGGTTGCTGTGATTGGGGTTCCTGATGCCTATTGGGTGGAAAGGGTTCATGCCGTGGTGATATTAAAAGAAGGGGCATGTTTAACATCCGGCGAGCTGATTGAGTTTTGTAAAAAAAGAATAGCAAAATATAAGGTTCCTAAATCGGTGGAATTTGTAGATTCAATCCCCAAGACTCCATCTGGAAAGATATTGAAGAGGGAACTCAGGGAAAAATATTGGGCTGGTATGAAAAAACAAGTTTAAAATTGTATTTCATTTGGACGGTAGGCCAAGGGATATGGCTTGGATAGTTTAATTAGAGTCTGTTTATAAATGCACTTTTTCCGTCATGCCGGACTTGATGAGCCTGCCCCGTACTTGATACGGGGGCATCCAGACGTCGTCCCGACGAAAGTCGGGAACCATCTCAAACACTGGATTCCGGATGGAGTTTATCCCGTACTTGATACGGGGCCGGAATGACGACCTTTTGGAAAACCGTTAGTTTATGGACAGACACTAATTAGATAAAGGGAGCGTTCGTTATGAAATATTCAAGTTTATTGGAAAAAGGGAATATTGGAACCGTTGAGATCAAAAACCGAATTATTATGGCTCCTATGGGAATTGCGGGCCTTACAGGTTATCAGGGGATTTTTTCTGACCGTGCCATGGATTATTATGAAAGAAGAGCAATGGGTGAAACAGGGCTGATCATTACCGGTTTAGGCCTTGTCAATTCTAAGATTGAACCTTGGGAGTTCGATGGAGTTAGCTACCTTCTCGCTTTTGATTATAATTGGAAAGTCCGTAATTTTATTCAATTGACAGAAAGGATTCATGATCATGGAGCAAAAATATTCGTTCAGCTCACGGCCGGTTTTGGGCGAGTCTTTCCAGGAAGATTAGCCGATCGATTAGGAAGTTCAGGAAGGTCGCCTGTCGCACCCTCTCCGATGCCCCTTTTTTGGCGGCCAGACATCATGGCAAGAGAATTGACCACAGAAGAAGTGGATAGACTGGTTGAATCCTTTGGAAACGCTGCTTTGATCGCCAAGGCAAGTCAGTTTGACGGTATCGAACTCCATGGGCATGAAGGCTACCTGATGGATCAGTTCACAACGGCTTTATGGAATAGAAGGACAGACCAATATGGCGGTGATTTGATTGGAAGAATGAATTTCGTTCTCTCTATCATTAAGATGATTCAAGAGAAGGTTGGCTCCGATTTCCCCATCGTCTATCGGTATGGATTGGAACATAAAATAGAAGGTGGCCGAACCGTTGAAGAAGGAATTGAAATGGCCAAAATCCTGGAAAGGTCGGGAGTTTCTGCTTTACATGTGGATGCGGGTTGTTATGATAATTGGTATTGGCCTCACCCCCCCCTTTATCAACCTCCGGGTTGTATGGCAGATATGGCTGAGAGAGTGAAACCCCATATTTCAATCCCGGTCATAACCGTAGGACGTTTGGGTTATCCTGACCTTGCAAATCGAATCCTTGCGGAGGGGAAGGCTGATTTTGTTGCCCTGGGAAGGCCCTTATTAGCCGATCCGGATTTTGCAGCAAAGGCGAGACGCGGAGAAGAAAATGAAATCCGGTCTTGTATTGGATGCCATGAGTGTTTTGCAAGGTTACATAGAGAGCAATCTTTAAGTTGCGCAGTAAACCCTCAGTGCGGGGATGAGAAGAGATTGGCCCTTCATCGAGCCACCCAGCCTAAAAAGGTCATGGTCATCGGAGGAGGTATTGCCGGGATGGAAGCCGCCCGTGTCTGTTCCCTCAGGGGGCATAAAGTCACCCTCTATGAGAAAAAAGACCGTTTGGGCGGGATCTTAAATTATTCTTCTCAACCTGATTTTAAGGAGGATATCAGGCGTCTACTAAACTACCAAGTGAATCAATTAAAAAAGCTAAAAGGTCTGGAAATAAATGTGGGCACGGAAGTGACCGGACAAATGATTCGTGAAGAAAAACCGGAGGTTCTTTTCATCGCAAGTGGGTCTGTCCCTATCAAAAAGGCCAATATCGAGGGCCTTGAAAGCACGCCTTTTGTGACTCCAGAGGAGGTTTATCAGGGAAAAATCTTACAGGGTTCAAACGTATTTATCATTGGGGGAGGTTCTGTGGGTTGTGAGACGGCACTCCACCTGTCCAAAAAGAAGTGGTCAGTTGTTGTTGCTGAGATGTTACCGATCGTAGCTTCGGATCTATTTGAAGCGAATCGAAAAATGCTTCTGAAGCTGCTAAAAGAATATGACGTGCACCTATTAACTCAGGCAACCATCAAAAAGTTGACGCCGCAAAAGGTATTTGTTAGTATGCCCGAAGGAGAACGGTCATTTGAGTCGGATTTAATCGTTTTAGCCGTTGGCAGTCAACCCGTCAATCACTTAATGAAAATAGCTGAGGGGTTCGTTGATGAAGTCTATTCCATAGGAGACTGCGTATCACCCAGAAGGATAAAGGATGCTATTTGGGAGGCTTTTAAACAGGCAAACCTTGTTTAGTAGGAAATTGATTTGTAAGGTAATCCCCCGGTTAAAGGTTCAATTACCATAGTCCTGGAGGCTGGGTCGTCCCTCCCTCGCGAAATGATCATGTTTCAATAAAATTTAACTTGTTTTTTTTCGATCCAACGAATTTGCTGCAAGGAAATAAAATTGTGTCATAAAAGATGGTCTCGTAAAAAGTCGTCTCACCGGTGAAAACCGGTGCCCAGTGTTTTCATAACTATCTGAGATTACTGGATTCCGGCATTCGCCGGAATGACGATCATTAGGCTTTTTCGACTTTTTACGAGTTCATCATAAACGAGTAAAATAAAAGGAGGGTAGCTATGGAAGGATTTCCTTGGTGGACGGAGGAACAAAAGAGATTTGAGCAGGAGATCAGGACCTTTGCAGAAGAAATTATGCCAAGAGATGGTGAGACCCGGTGGAAAAGAGAATTTCCATGGGACATCTTCGAGAAAATAGGAGAAAAAGGGTTTACTGGCGCTGGAATTCCTAAGGAATATGGCGGCTTGGGATTAGGGGCCACGGGCGCATGTATTGCCGCGGAGGCCTTAAATCGGATGCCGGGAGTGGGGCGCGTCTATGTCGGAAACATGTTGGGCGGACTGCGGCAGATCATTGAATTTGGAAATGAGGAACAGAAAAAAAGATTTCTCCCCAGAATTGCAAAGGGAGAGATCGGGGCCATTGTGATTACTGAGCCTTTTGCTGGGACGGATGCGGCAGCAATTGAAACGACAGCGAGGCGTGAGGGAGACGTTTATATCCTGGATGGTAAGAAGAGATATATTGTCTCCGCAGGGGTGGCAAGTAGATATATGGTTTATGCGCGCACAAGTGACAACCCGGAGGATAGACGAAATTATCAACATCTCACTGCATTTATTGTCGAAAAAGGGGCCAGAGGTTTTACCGTCGAGAAGATCAATGAGATCATCGGGTTCGAGAACATACAGAACGGGGTCTTGAATTTTGATGAAGTTGCTGTGCCAATAGTGAATCGTATCGGGGAAGAAGGGCAAGGATGGAGGGTGATGACTGCCGGTCTCAATTTTGAAAGAACTCTGATTTGTGCGCAGACATTAGGCTGGACACGCGAACTCTTAAGGAATGTGGTCCCTTACACTCAAAGGAGGGTCCAATTTGGTAGACCGACCATAGACTTCACGAATAACCAATTTAAGATTGCCGACTTGATCATGCAAGTCCATCTTGCAAGATTGCT
>Ga0154685_1279_pt6 | contig 10325 bp, 10 predicted proteins | sample Rifle2008BG13ft_FD_116114 | JGI IMG/M metagenome (GOLD analysis project Ga0154685, IMG submission 116114) | Deltaproteobacteria bacterium RBG_13_47_9 | reverse complement strand
TCCGTACTCCAAACGATTATAAAAGGCGTTGGTGTTCCTTCTTCAAACAGCGATCCATTACCGCCTTCAATCCCGCTTTTTGAGCTTTGTCGAAAGCCTCTTGGTGGCTGACCCCTTCCTGCATCCAGACCATCTTTGCCCCTCGTTGGATGGCTTCCTCCACAATAGGCGGAACATCTTCGGATCTTCGAAAAATATCGACGATATCCACCACCATCTCATTGGGAATTTCCATAAGGTTAGGGTATACCTTTTCTCCCAAGATGGTTTCCCCATTGGGGCGGACCGGTATAATGCGGTAGCCTTTTGATTTAAGATAAGAAGCCACCCTGTAGCTTGGGCGGTCTTCCTTGGGTGAAATACCCACGATAGCCACTGTCTTACAATTGTTTAATGTTTCCCGCAGGTCTTCATCCTTCATGCTTCCTCCTAATACCCCGACTTGGAAAAAGGGTCTTGAAAGGAGCTTCCTCCCAATGGGGACCCTAAGGGGGAGGCCGCTTTTTCGCTCTCTTCCTTCTCCTTTGGGATAGAGCCGTCAATAAATGCCTCCAGAATGGTTTCTTCCTGGAAATCTCCTCTGCTGGGCTGCCCGGTTTCCATATTGACACTTATCAGAGTGATTCCTGGTGGTGGTTTAAATGTTTCGATGGGGATATTCTTCAAGGCCTGATCCATAAAAAAGATCCAAATGGGAAGGGCACTCCGGGCTCCTGTCTCATCCTTCCCCAGAGAAGTCCTGTCATCAAAACCTACCCAAACCCCTGTAAGAAGAGAGGGAGTGTATCCGATGAACCAGGCATCTGCATAATCATTGGAGGTTCCTGTCTTCCCTGCAATCGGTCTTCCGAGGACTTTTGCCCTCTGACCGGTCCCGTGTTGGACAACCCCTTCGAGGAGATGGGTCATAATAAAAGCGTTTTGCGGAGAGAGAATACGTTCCTTTAGTATCGGTGCAGGAGGTTCAGAGGTTTCTTCCTCTTCATCTTCCTCTTCCATTTCGACATAGGGATAGTTTTCTTCAATCACTTCCCCCTGCATCGTGACAATCTTTTTTATGAGGATAGGAGTGGCGCGTTCCCCTCCATTTGCAAAGATTCCAAATCCTGTGGCCATTTCCAGCATTGAAACTCCTGGGGTGCCCAAGGCAATGGAGAGGTCCCTTTTGATCGGTGATTCAATCCCCAATCTCTTGAGAAATTTGAGAGCATGACCCACGCCGATGTCTTCGAGGATTTTTACGGTGGCGACATTTCTGGAATGAGCTAAGGCGTTCCGGAAGGTGATGGGTCCGATGAAGTTTTTGTCGTAATTTTTTGGGGCCCAATAGGTGCCTCCATCGTGATCTGAATACTCTACCGGGGAATCCATCAAAATAGTGGAAGGAGTATAGCCTTTCTCCAGGGCTGCTGCGTAAATGAAAGGTTTGAAGGCTGAACCTGGTTGTCTTCTTGAGTGGATGGCACGGTTAAACTGGCTTTCGCTAAAATCTCGACCCCCAACCATTGCTTTTACATAACCTGTTTTTGGATCTAAACAGAGCAAAGCACCTTGAACGAGGGGTTCTTGCTCCAGAGTTAAGACTAAAGGCTGATCCTTCGTGGCTAATTCTTTAACCCTGACATGGATGACATCCCCAATGTTGAGAAGATCTCCGGGGGTTTTCACTTTTTGTGGATTGAAATGAGGTGTGGGTTTGATACGGAGTGCCCAAAGCACTTCAGAAAAAGGAAGCATTCCCTTCCGGTCCTCCACCCATACCGTATAGAACCTTTTCAAGTCATCTTTTGAGAGGATGGTCCCTTCGTAGATCTCGCTCTGCTGGAGGGGGGATAAGGCCCCTTTCTTTTTATTGGAAAGGGCTTTTATCTCCTTGGAGGAAACCGTCTGGATAGGACCTCGAAACCCTTGCCTTTTATCCAATTCCCTTAGCCCTGTTTCTATGGATCTTTGGGCGATACGTTGGAGAGAAAGATCAATGGTCGTATAAATTCTCAATCCCTCTCGGTAGAGCTTTTCTTTCCCATACTTCCTTTCCATCTGGTGGCGTATGAATTCAGTGAAGTAAGGGGCTTTACTAAAATAGGCGCTTCCTTTCGATTGAATCTTGAGAGGGGTCCGCAGTGTTTTCTCCTTCTGTTCCTGGGAGATGAAACCCAAGTTGGCCATACGGTTCAGAACATAAGCCTGGCGGTCTTTTGCCTTTTTAAAATTGTTGATGGGTGAATAACGACTTGGGGCCTTGACCAGACCCGCTATCAAGGCCATCTCCCCCAAATGAAGTTGCTCCACACGTTTATTAAAATAACTCTCACTTGCTGCCTCCACTCCATAGGCTCCATTGCCCAGATAGATGTTATTAAGATAGAGGGCAAGGATCTCTTCTTTGTTCAAACTCCGCTCCAGACCGAAGGCATAAGCCACTTCCTTCAATTTTCGGAGGAAGCTTTTCTCGGGGGTCAGATAAAAGGTTTTGGTCACCTGCTGGGTGATCGTGCTCCCCCCCTGGACGATTCTTCCTGCGATCATGTTCTTGAGCATTGCCCGAGCGATTCCCCTGTAGTCAACTCCTCTGTGTTGAAAAAATTCTGCGTCCTCTGCAGCAATGAAGGTATGGATAAGCATTTTTGGAAATCTTTCATAAGGGATAGGAATTCGGTTGTCCATTAGAAACTTTCCCACCACCTCATCTTCCTCAGAGTAAACTACAGAGTAAGAATTGAGATTTTGGTCCTTCAGCGACTTAAAATCGGGAAGACGATAGGAGTAATAAAAAAAGAGGGAAGTTCCGGAAAGGAGAGGTACAAAAATCAAGAAGAGGAAGGCATAAATGAGATAAGAAGCCAGTCCCCTCTTTGGTTTCTTTTTATACCGGGTTTTGGATCTATGATAATGTCTTTTCATGAGGGGATGAGTCAATCAAAAAAGGGAAAACCCTTTCATCCGGGTCTTCCCTTTTTGTCAATGAATCGGCGTGGAACTATTTTTTCCTTTTGGCCAATTGGGCTTTTAGATCTTCGACTTGTTTCTTGAAAGCCTCATTTTCTGCGGTCAAGGAACTGATGGCGGCTTCTTTCTCCGAGACCTTTTGAATTTCTTCTTTCAATTTTTGAACTTCAAGTTTTAACTTGTCATGGTCCGATTTTAAACTGGTATTCTCTACTTTTAATTTTTCATTTTCTGCCTTGATGTCTGCCCCACATCCCCCAAGGGTTACGATCAGCATTCCAATCATGAACAATGATAAAACCCCTTTTGTCAACCTTTTCATCGTCATTACACCTCCTTTTTAAAAAGTTTTTTAGATTCGCTTTCAAATTATAAATATTTTTCTAAAAAAAATCAACCCATTCGACGACTCCCCGGTCTGAAGCCCGGGGTATGCTCAGGGTTGATACTGAGCGGCGCTTTTTACCCCGATTTAAAAATCGGGGTTTGGCGCCGTCGAACGTATCAAATAGACGGTATCGCCCATCTTGCCCGTGGGGCTCCATCTAAAGGGGTTTCGCCTCTTTTAAGACCTCTTTAAGAACTTGACAACACCTTCATTTGTAGGGATATTTAAAAGAATTAAAAAAAATGGAACAAAAATCGACATCCTGTTGTCTATAGACATAGGGGAAGAATAGGTCCTTTATGGAAACTTCTCCAGGGCTTCGAAAAGAGGTGATTGAGGCATGCAAGGCGGGAGATCAAAATGCCTTTACAGAGATTGTCCTCCGTTATCAGAAAAAGGTATTTAATATCGCCTATCGAATGCTCGGCAATACCGAGGAGGCAAAGGATCTGGCTCAAGAGGTTTTTATCTCGGTCTTCGAATCGATCAAGGAATTAAGGGAAGAGGCTAAATTTAATGCATGGCTCACACAAATTACCCTGAACCACTGTAGGAATCGTTGGAAATATCTAAAACGGAGGTATTTTTTTAATTCAGATTCTTTAAACGATCCTGTTGAAACAGAGGAGGGTAAGATGGCGAAAACCCTTCAGGATCCCTCAGGTAATCCCGAAAACCATTACGAAAGGAAGATGATTCAGCAATTGATTCAGGGGGGACTTCTGAAACTGGAGGAGGGCCAAAGAGAACTGATTGTCCTTAGGGATCTCCAGGGGTTTTCTTACGAGGAGATGGCTGAAATATTAGGCGTTCCGGAAGGAACGATCAAATCGAAACTCCATCGGGCAAGAATGAATCTCAAAGGGATATTAGATCGTTTCGTTCATTAGGGAGGGGAGAAAAGACGATGGAATGTAGTGAAATCAGGGATCATATTTCTTCCCTGTGGGAAGGGGAGATAACCCCTTCCGAGGCAAAACCGATCAGGGACCATCTTTCCGCCTGCTCAGAGTGTCAGAGAGAGTTCGAAACGTTCGACAAGATCATGAAATGGCTTCTTTCCGCTGAAGAGGTTGAGGTTCCGGCTGAATTTCTTCGTGGGACGTTGAAGAAAATGAATGAACGAAAAAGGAGTTTTCCTGAAGCGATAAAGACCAGATGGAGGGGGTTGTTCTTTCCCCTCGTCTGGAGAGTTCCTGTCAAGGCGGTTGCCATGGTGGGTGTCGTTTTCTTGGTTATTTATCTCACTAAGATAATGCCAGTGGAGCCTCCCCCCTTGATGAAAGAGGCATGGGAGAAATCCCCTGCTCACGGGGGCAAGCAAAAAGAGAATCATGGATTGGTTTTAAAAGAGAAGGACAAAGAGAGAGAATCTTCAAATCTTCCTCCAGAGGTGCCTCGAGTCTCTGCGCCGGAAATGGAAAAAAGAGAGGGAGCACCGGTTTCCATTCCTCAAAAAACCGACGTGACGGCGGCAGCGGGTGAAGCAGAGGCGCTCCTTTCAAAAGATATTGAGAAAAGAGAAATTCCAGCGCCTGAGCCCAAGGCAGTGGGGAAGACCTCTGGGGCCGAAGAGAGGTCTTCCCTCATTTTAAAACCTCTTAAGGAGATTCCTCTGAGGTTCCTTAACTCGAAAGAGGCTGTTTCACAGATTGAAGAAATGGTCGAGCGCTTCGGAGGGAAGATGGTCAAAACCGAAGACAAAGGACTTCTTGTTCTGTTGCCAATGCCCTCTTTGCCAACCTTTGAAAGAGAATTGGCAGGACTGGGGTCTTCGATGAAGGTTGATCCTGTGGATACAAATAAATATACGGCCAGAGAGTGGGCCGCTGCACCAGGAGCAAAGGATGAGAAGGTCGATGAAAAAAAGAAGAAATCGGTAAGGGTCACAACGGACAGGGAGGAATCCGTCATCGTGCGTATTGTCTTCCTTCAAGAATGAGTGTTTACCTCTTTCCGCCCCATCCGTTCGCCACTCGTAGTTTGCTCACCGATGTCACACCGAAGGGACGGGTGGATTGGAGAAGCATGAGACCTGCCTGTGCGTAGATGCTTCGGCAGTAAGGATTTTGGGTTTGACTTCTGAGCGCAAGTTTTGTATAAAATAGGAGTCTTTCACAGGATGAAAATCATCTGACATGATGAGAGGAGAAAACTCATGATCAGGCGATCTCACTTTTTGGCAATAAGCTGGATGGTATTGTTCGTTTTCTTTGGCCTCTGCCGGAGCGGATGGGCTGAAGAACGATATATTGTCAAACCCGGCGATAGTCTTTATGAAATCTCGAAATCATTTGGAATCAGCGTGGAAGCCTTGAAGAGGGCCAATTCATTGAACAGAGATTTAATCAACCCTAAACAGATACTGATTGTTCCCACGCAGGATAAGAGAAAGAACGAAGAAGGGGCGAAGAGGCATCTCCCCCCCCTTAAAAAACCTTCAATAAAGGTTGATAAAAAACCAAGACAGGCGACCGATTCTTATGTCGTCAAACGGGGAGATAACCTCTATGATCTATCGAAGAAGATAGGTTCGTCGGTCGAGGAGATCAAGAAGATGAATGGTCTTCAATCCATAAACATAAGGATTGGCCAGATTCTTCTCCTCCCCAAAAACGGCAGTGGGCAGGACGAAGAAGAAACGGAAGAATTAGGAGAGATGGAGGACATCACTGAGGCATCACGAGGAGAAAGTGCGAAAGAAGAGCAGGTCATTGTTGACCCCATTGGGAAATGGAGCAATTTAGAAGAACGAAGCGTTTTTGTTAGAGTGGCAAAGACCTTCTTAGGGGTGCCTTATAAATTAGGAGGTTCAACGTTAAAAGGGATTGATTGTTCCGCCTTTGTCAAAAAGATCTACGAGATTTTTAATATCCAATTGCCTCGGACGACCAGAGAACAATTTCGGATTGGGAAAAAGGTTGAAAGGGATCAATTGGAAGAGGGGGATCTCGTCTTTTTTAGACGGCGGGGGAATAGTGCTCATGTCGGGATCTATATTGGTAACAGCCAGTTTGTCCATGCTTCTTCCGGTAATAAAGAGGTGAAGATAGACCATTTAGATATCCCCTATTTTAATACCCGTTTTATGAAAGGGGTTCGAGTCAAAGAATTGGAAAGGGAGAGTTAAGCCTATGATCATGACCATCAACCCAAACAACCCGCAACGAAGATTAATACGAAAAGTCGTGGAAGTAGTTCAAGAGGGGGGGCTCATCGGATACCCTACCGATACCATCTATGGATTAGGTTGTGATCTTTTCAACCCGGAGGCGATTGGAAGAATTCATCGATTGAAGAAACGGGAGGGGAAGAAGCCCTTGAGTTTTATCTGTTCCGATTTAAAAGATATCAGTCAATACGCCTACGTTTCCAATTATGCCTACAAGATGATGAAACGTCTGCTTCCAGGTGCCTATACCTTTGTGTTGAAGGCAACAAAGTTAGTTCCCAAAATAGCTTTGACAAAGCAGAATACGGTAGGGATTAGAATTCCCGACAACAAGATATGCTTAGCCCTCGTGAAAGAACTGGGCCACCCGATTGTCAGCACCAGTGTCTATAACCCTCATGAGGGATTATATAATGAACCGGCCGAAATCGAAGAACGTTTTGGGAAACAGTTAGATCTTGTCATTGATGGAGGAGTCATCGTCGCTGAACATTCTTCGATCATTGATCTCACGGAGGATTTTCCCAAGGTGATTCGAAAAGGAAAGGGGGATGTAAGCCTTTTCCAATAGCCAATTCAAACCGTGATCATCGACTGCCATACCCATATCTTTCCGGACCAAATAAGAAAGGACCGAGAGGCCTTCTGTAAAAGAGATGAAGGGTTTTCGTCCATTTATAAGAGTGTCAATGCGAGGATGGCGGGGGTTGAGGATTTGATTGTCTCCATGGATGAGGCTGGGATAGGGAGATCCGTCATCTGTGGTTTTCCATGGAGCCAAATTGATCTCTGTGCTCTTCAAAACCGATATCTGATGGAGTCGGCCTCACAGTACCCCGATCGATTGATCGTCTTTGTCTCTCTCTTATTTTCGAATACAGACTGGTCAGAAAAAGAATTAGACCAGTGTTTGCAAAGCGGGGCGAAAGGGGTCGGGGAGATCGCTTTCTATCGTCAAGAGATGACGTCCCGGGATATTTTATCTATGAAACCCATTCTCTCTCAAATGGAAAAACGGGGCATTCCTCTCCTTCTCCATACCAATGAGAACATCGGCCATTCCTATCCGGGAAAGGGAACCACACCTGTTGGACGCTTTTACGAACTGATCACCTCTTTCCCTGAACTTTCTGTCCTGTTAGCCCACTGGGGAGGGGGGCTCGCCTTTTATGAGTTGATGCCAGAAGTCGCAAAAACAATGGCCCATGTCTATTATGATACCGCAGCCTCTCCGTTTCTCTACTCGAAGAAGATATATGCCATTGTCAGTAAAATAGTGGGGGCGGAAAAGATACTCTTCGGGACAGACTTTCCCTTGCTTAAACCTCAAAGATATTTTCGGGAACTGGAAAGGTCAGGCCTGTCCGAAGAGGATCGCAAAAAGATTCTCGGCCTCAATTTTTTAAGACTCATCGGCAAGGGAAAAAGGGATGGGGCGCTTTTTCAAAAAAAATGAAATATATAAATGGAGATAGGAAAAAATAACCTGTTCCCATAAAAATAACCCAATGAAGCAAGCCACCTTAGATCATCACAGTGGAATAGAGAGTCAACATTCACCACGTGAGGGGACAGAGGTGGATTTGATCCGTAAGAGATATGGAAAATTGTGACCGCTATCTCCAGGTCGCTTCTGCTGCAGCGCAAGAGGCAGGCCGGATCCAGAGAGTCCATTTTGGTCATTCCCACCAGGTGGAATATAAAGGGGAGATCAATCCCGTTACCGAAATAGATATACTCTGTGACCAGGCGATCACCCAGATCATTTTAGATGCTTTTCCGGAACATGATCTCCTAACAGAGGAGGGTTCTCTAGAGGAAAAGGGATCCGCATGGAAGTGGATCGTTGATCCACTGGATGGAACAACAAATTATTTTCATGGATATCCTTGTTTCTGTGTTTCGATTGGTTTAGAGATCGAAGGGGAAGTGAGGTTGGGAGTGGTTTACAACCCTATCCTCGATGAATTTTTCCACGCTGAAAAGGGAAAGGGGGCCTATCTAAACGGGAGTCGAATCCATGTTTCCCACGTAGAGGATTTAAATCGAGGCTTTCTTAGCACGGGTTTTCCCTATGATGTCCGGGAGCATGTCGATTTCTATCTTCGCTATTTCAGGCAATTCATGACCAGAAGCTTTGCCCTTCGCAGGCCTGGTTCTGCGGCGCTCGATTTAAGCTATCTGTCAGCAGGCCGGTTTGATGGATTCTGGGAATTGAAGCTTCATGCCTGGGATGTAGCTGCGGGGAGCCTGCTGGTGACGGAGGCCGGAGGCGTCGTCACAGACTTCAAGGGAGGACCTTATCGTATCTACTCAGACGAGATCCTTGCCTCGAATGGGCTGATTCATAAGGCAATGCTTGAAATCATTCGGGAGATAGAGACCGATAGACTCATTGATTAAGAATGGCGTTAAAAAAACAAGCGGATCTTTTTGAGAAGAGGGGGGAGGAGTCCTTTAAAAAAGAGGCTCCACTCGCTGATCGGATGAGGCCCCAGGCCCTTGAGGAACTTGTTGGTCAGGAGCATCTACTGGGTCAGGGCAAGCTCCTCCGTCAGGCGATTGAGTTGGATCATCTTCCCTCCATGATCTTCTGGGGCCCTCCAGGGACTGGGAAGACCACCTTGGCGCGGATCATCGCCTCCACGACGGATTCTCAATTTATTTCCTTCAGCGCTGTTCTCTCCGGCGTCAAAGAGATCAGGGAGGTGATACGAGAGGCGGATGAAGCCTGGAAATACCAGAAAAAAAGAACGATCCTCTTTGTGGACGAGATCCACCGATTTAATAAGGCCCAACAGGATGCCTTCCTTCCCCATGTGGAGAAAGGAACGATCACCCTCATCGGGGCCACCACGGAAAACCCCTCCTTTGAAGTGATCTCGCCTCTGCTCTCCCGGACCAAGGTCATTACCTTCCACCCCTTAAGCGAAGAAGAGATCAAGATGGTCCTGAATCGGGCTCTCATCGATCAGGAAAGGGGGCTGGGGGAATATCCTTCGATCGTTGATCCCGAGGTGATGGAAGGGATTGGCCGAGTGGTCAATGGGGATGTAAGGGCAGCCCTGAATTTACTGGAGATGGTTGTATTGACAACCTCACCTGATGAGCAAGGTCGCCGTTACATCGAAAAAGAAAATTTGGAAGAAGTCCTTCAAAGGAAATCCTTCCTGTATGATAAGTCGGGAGAAGAGCATTATAATCTCATCTCCGCTTTGCATAAGAGCCTCAGGGGAAGTGATCCGGATGCTTCTCTATACTGGCTTGGAAGGATGTTGGAAGCTGGAGAAGACCCTCTTTACATCGCCCGCAGGATGATTCGATTTGCCACGGAGGATGTGGGTATGGCCGACCCCCAGGCCTTGCCGATTGCCGTCTCAGCGAAGGATGCCTTTCACTTTATCGGGTCTCCTGAAGGGGAATTGGCCCTCGCCCAAGCTGCGGTCTATCTGGCCCTCGCCCCAAAGTCGAATGCCCTGTATACTGCTTATGGGAGAGTCCAAAAAGATATCAGGGAACTTGAAAATCAGCCTGTCCCCCTTCATATAAGGAATGCCCCCACCTCTCTCATGAAGAGCCTGGGGTACGGAAAAGGGTATCAATATCCCCATGATTATCCAGATCATTTCGTTGAAGAAGACTATCTTCCGGAGAACCTCAAAGGAACGGTCTACTATCACCCCACAGATCAAGGGTTTGAAAGAGAGATCAAAAAGAGATTGGAAGGCCGGAGAAAAAAGAACAGGGAAAGGGAGTCCCAGAAGAATAAGGGTTGAGATTGACCCAATTGAGCTTTTATCCAAAGGGCACTTGCCG
>Ga0154685_1214_pt2 | contig 11280 bp, 10 predicted proteins | sample Rifle2008BG13ft_FD_116114 | JGI IMG/M metagenome (GOLD analysis project Ga0154685, IMG submission 116114) | Deltaproteobacteria bacterium RBG_13_47_9 | reverse complement strand
GACTTTATTTCTACCGTTCTTTTTTGCTTGATTTTCACCTTCATTAGCTGCAGCTAATACTTCGAGAAAATTATTGCCATGACGAGGCCATAATGCTACTCCAATAGAGAGAGTGATTCTTTCTTCATTGGCATTAACAATAAATGTTTTATCTTCAAATGCAATACGTAATTTTTCAGCAAATTCAGTTGCTTCATTAAAATTATAATTAGGAAGAATTACCACGAATTCCTCACCACCATGACGATAGGCTTCTCCTCTTTGACGTGTTAATTGCTTTAAAAATAACTGTGATTCAACCAATATTGTTTTGTCTACGATGATCTCAGTATACTTTGAATTTAATTCTTTAAAATTATCTATATCTATAAATAATACACCTATTTGATATTTAAATTCTTCTGCATCAATTTTCCATTGGTCAAAATCCTTTTGCTCTTGAGAAGGGCTTAAAAGTATTTTAAATTTTTGTTCTAATTCTCTACTTCCTTTAGAGATGTCAGGTATTCCATTTATAAGCATCTTAACAAATTCGCTAAATGCTTGTCCTATCCCCTTCCTTTCATGAGGGAAAAGATAAGATATGTGCCCATCAATAAATTTAACTTTTGTTTCATTTTCACCTACACTGTAAGCATCAACAGTACCAGAAGCGTTTTCTATTCTAGAAGTGCTTACATTCCATCTAGCTCGAGATAAATCACGATACTTTTCTAATTCAGAGATTGGATGTAAGGGAATTCCAAACGAAGAAGGGAAGGTATTTTTAGTTACAATAAGTTCTTGAATAGTTAAAGCTTCTCCAGTAGATGCTTCCCATTTGTCAAAAGAATTTACATAGGCTCGAAAATTATCTAAGTTTCTGGGAATATTAAATGTGCTTTCCATTTTTTTAAAAATCGACATTATTTTTTATGTTGTTGCTATGTTTTCCTAAAAAATAAGCCTATGCATGTCTCTAAAGATTTTTCTTGTGTTTTAGAATAGCCCAATGACAATGACTTTTTGCAAGAAAAGATTATTTCCATAATTTTATATTACATCAGCATAATTTACAAAAGTATTATCCAGTTGAGCTTGAACTATATCTCCATTGTCAATTCGAAGTTGTAATATACACCTTTTTCCGAATTTTTGAAAGTCCTGATTTCGGGAGGAATTCGTTAAGTGGCTTAACAATGTGAATTGAACCAAATATCAACTTCTTTTCTGAGGTGGATGAAATAATGAGGTAGGACGATCATCAAATTCAAGTTTTTTTAAGACTCTCCTGAAGAGCCTCCACGACAGCTTTGGCAAACTGAGGTGTATTGATATGCGTGTCTACTTCAATAATGTGAATGTCGGGGTCTAAATTTTTCTTCAATCCATCCACAAAGGCTTTGTCTGCAAGCGGATCGTAAAGGGGGCCCCCTTCAACACTCAGGGAAGAAAACCCTTTTTGGGGGATGATGAATTTCACCAGGTTTTTCTTCTTGTATTGATTGAGCTTTTCAGCGACTGCCCTTGCGATCATCTCCATTTCCTCGACACTTGTTCGCGCTTGAACCCTCATGGCATCCTGGATAAAGAGCTTCCTTTCCGCCAATTTCCGGGAGACCCAAAGGGGGTCTCCTTTGTCTCTTCTCTCTATGGGACCGCAACTGATGATATCGAAACCACAGGGAGTGAGGATGTAAGGGATACCCAGATCGCGGGGGCCATCCAGCCTGTCCGGTCCCGATGCACGGTTACCCCCTAAAAGGTAATCGCTGAAGCTTCCCGGAACGAGGTCAATAAATGCTCCGAAGAGCCCCTGGCTCAGCAGATCAATGGCAGCCCTATCCCCCAGGCCGATCGCATGAAAGGAGACAAGACTGTAATCCCTTTCCAGAAGCTCCCTCACATAATGAGCACCCTTATCGGCGAAACCGAATTCGGTGAGGGCGATCGAAGGCTTTTCCTCTTTCTGGATAGGTTCAAACCCTTCCACCATTCCGCAGATGGCATTGGCCCCATTCACGGCTAAGGCCCTGATCAGAGGGTTTAGGCCAACCGTGTCCACCACACTATGCATCACGGTGATGTCTTTTGGACCGAAATAGTTGGTTAGCCTGCCGGCATAGGTCGGGAGGGCGGCAACGCTTGAGATGAGAAGTTTGGGTACGCCAAAAGGAAGGGACTTCATGGCTGTAAAGGAGAGGAAAGTCCCGGTCATGCCCCCAATGGCGATCACTCCCTGAAGGGCCCCTGCTCTGTATATATCCAATACCTTCTTCATCAACCCCTCAGCCATGAGGGAAGTGGCTTTATCCCTATCTTTGGCAGGCATTTCCTTGATCTCTTCTGCGGTCCCTCCGGCAAGCCTTGCCACCTCATCGCAACTGATATCCGCCTTTAATGAGGGAGTGATGGCGCCGGTACCGATGCTCACATCGATCAGGATGGTTTTATGTCCCCGGCGCTCTATCTGTTTTTTGATGATCCTGAGAGCTTCTTCCCTCTCGTCCAACATTCCAACGATCACGATGGACATCTTTGTCCCTCCGCTTCTGAATTCAACTCAAACGACCAAAGGTAAAGAATCCAGGGAATGATGTAACTTTACCCTGATGTCCATAAAACATTATAACTTAATGAACAGGGAGGTGGGCGGAGAAGGCTTTGAAGCGCAACCTTTATGCGAATAGCCGCTAAGGTTGGAGGCCCTTTACAGACTCCACCTTAGGTGAAGACGTCCTGTTACCCATAAATCTTAGGAATGACCGCTATTCAAAGCCTTAGAAGCTCACCTCCCTGCGAATGAATGCAACTGGCGGGTTTATTGATGGCGTTTGCACTCCATCAACCTGATCGGACTTACCAAACCTATAGCTCAATTTCCTTTAAATTCTCAGCCACAATAAACTTTGGCTCGGTAAGGGCTTGTACCTCATCCACAGTCCAGCCAGGGGCAACCTCTCGAAGAACCAGTCCTTTTTTCGTTACGTCAATAACGGCTAAATCCGTTAAAATCTTGTTGACGCAATTTCTGGCAGTGAGAGGAAAAGTGCATTGTCTGACGATCCGTGGATTTTCATCCTTTGTGGTATGAAGCATCATCACCATCAGCTTTTTGGCACCTATAGCCAAATCCATGGCTCCCCCCATGCCCGTTGCAGGCCGACCAGACCGACCCCAGTTCGCTAGATCACCCTTTTCAGATATCTGATAAGCACCCAGTACTACCATATCAATATGCCTGCCTCGAATCATGTCAAATGATGCTGCGCTGTCAAAGAAACACATACCTGGCAGAGGGGTCACGGGTTGATCTGAAGCATTGATCAGTTCATAATCCTTCTCTTGATCGATACCTAAAGACCCGTATCCCAGGATTCCGTTTTCGCTTTGAAAGAAAACGGTTCTACCCTCAGGGATGAAATTTGCACACAATGCGGGTATTCCATACCCTAAGTTAATCACCATGCCGTCCTCAAACTCTTTTGCTGCCCTCAGGGCGATCCTTTCTTCGTCCAAACGCGTTTTCATCTGGGTACCTCCACAATGCGGTTCACATATAAATGAGGAGTGACGATGGCTTCCGGATCCAGCTCTCCTGGCTGAACAAGCTTATCGACCTCAACGATCGTGACCTTGGCAGCCATAGCCATTACAGGATTGAAACATCTTGCTGTCCCTCTATAGACCAGGTTACCGAGGATGTCAGCTTTATGTGCTTTGATAAGGGCGAAATCCGCAGTAAGGGGCAATTCCAGGAGGTACTCCCTACCATGGATAACTCTTTTCCCTTTTCCCAGTTCTACAGGAGTACCTACACCGGTGGGGGTATAGAAACCCCCAAGCCCACTCCCCCCTGCCCGTATTCTTTCAGCCAAAGTGCCTTGAGGAACCGTTTCTACCTCAACTTTTCCCTCGTTGTATAATTTCTCAAGAGGAGAAGTGGGAGGCATGCCTCCTAAAGCTGGCACTGACCCAATAAATTTTTTAACTTGGCCGTTTTCGAATAGAATGCCAATGTCTTGGTACCCATCGGGTTTTATTCTTTTGCTTAACTGAAACCCTAGGCCCCCCGCATTCGAAATAATGATTAGATCTTTCGCTCCTTGTTTAGCTAAAGCAACAATCAAGTTGATGGGCAATCCACCGAAAGACCCAAAACCACCTATCATTATCGTTGACCCGTCGAAAATATCGGCAACCGCATCATCACAAGTTTCATAGGTCTTATTGGCAGGCATCTTTTTTTCCTCTTAGCCCTCCACCAAGATTGTAGTATCCGTAATTATTGCTTTGGCTGCGTATAAGCACGCATCTGGGTTATGGCAGCTACAGCAGAAATAGCAGCTATTCCCCTTTTTTCTTCAAACCGATGAGATAGCTTTTCCTCTAATGGTTTCTCCCGCTCTAAAATTCTCTTCATATCATCCAGCAGGGTGGTTTCCCTATCGATAAAATGGGTTCCCAGTTCACCCTTTACAAAGCGCGGGTTTTCCATGACCGCTTTATGGAATGGGATATTGGTTTTTATGCCTAGGATAACGTATTCGTACAGTGCCCGTCGCATTCGAGTGATAGCTTCATTTCGGTCCCTGCCCCAGACGATGAGTTTCGATATCATGGGGTCGTAGAAGGGCGGTATTGTGTAATGGGTATAAACTCCGCTATCCACCCGAATTCCAGTCCCCCCTGGAGAATGATAGCCCTTGAGCTTCCCGGGTGAGGGGACAAAGTCGTTTAAGGGATCTTCGGCGTTGATGCGGCATTCGATAGCGCTACCCTCCATTCGAAGCTCTTCCTGTTTAATGCTGAGGGGGAGTCCTGAGGCTATGCGTATCTGCTCTTTTACGATATCCATCCCGGTGACCATCTCTGTAACCGGGTGCTCAACTTGAACTCGGGCATTCACCTCGAGGAAGTAAAACTTCCCGTCAGAGAAAAGGAATTCTATCGTTCCTGCTCCTTCATACCCCACCCATCTGGCAGCGTTCACCGCCACCTTTCCCATCGCGTTGCGAAGCCGGGGAGTTATGGCCGGGGATGGAGCTTCCTCGATCAACTTTTGATATCTTCGTTGGATGGAGCATTCCCGTTCTCCTAAGTGAACGACATTCCCCTTTGAATCTCCCAATATCTGAAACTCTATATGACGGGGATGCGATATGTATTTTTCAATATAGACATCGGCCAGGCCAAAGGTGGTGGTCGCAATTGCCTGCGAGGATTCCATTGCCTTCAGCAATTCCCCTTTGTTCATGACAATGGTCATCCCGATTCCCCCTCCGCCGCCGGAAGGTTTGAGGATCACCGGATACCCGATTTCGTCCGCGATACTCATTGCTTGTTTAGGTTCTGCTATGCATTCATCCGCGCCCGGCACCACTGGGATGCCCGCCTTCCCCATCTCACGCCGTGCGCCTACCTTATTACCCGTGAGTTCAAGCACTTTGCTCGATGGTCCGATAAATTTTATTCCCTCTTGTTCACAGGCGGAGGCAAATCTTGGATTCTCAGCGAGGAAGCCGTAACCGGGATGGATCGCATCAGCCCTGCAATCCCTGGCCACCTCAATCACTTTTCGAATGTTGAGGTAGCTCTCCGTTGCCGGGGCCGGACCGATGGAATACGCCTCATCAGCATATTTGGCAAACAACGCCTCCTTGTCCACCTCAGAATATACGGCTACGAAGGGGATCCCCAGTTCCCGGCAAGCACGCATGATCCGGATGGCTATTTCACCACGGTTCGCGATCAGAATCTTATTGAGCATTTATTTCCACCACCATCAAGAGATCTCCAGAATTGACCATCTCACCTTGAGAGACCCAAATTTCCTTGACCACTCCGCCATGCGGTGATTGCACTTCTCTTCTCATTTTCATTGCCTCGATCGTTGCCACCACATCGCTTTCGCTTACTCTGCCGCCGACCTTTACTTTGATAGCAATGATTATCCCCGCCATTCCGGAGACCACAGCGCCCGGGGGTAATTCCTTTGGGCGCTTGGGTCTCTCCGCCTCTATGGTTTTATTGGTCTTATGCCGCACCGGTAATATCTTAACACGGAATACCTCCCCATCCACATCCACACTGAACTCCATGGGGGAGTCCGGAGGTGGGCTGCTTGGAAGCTCCACCTCAACGGGAGTTGGAGTAACTTTTGGAGTTGGAATGACTTTCTCCTTGGGTTCATCGCGTTTGACAGGTCTCCCTGGGATCAAAATCCTGAGCAAGAGATCGTCATCGGAAAGTTCCGGTCCGATTTCCCCACGGAGCTTTTCAACGGATTTAAGGTACCCTTCAGGTTTCCAATTGAGAAATTCTTTGGTCCTGGGTAACCTTATTACCCTATCCACGAGGTTCTGGTCTATAGGGACAACCGGCTCCCCATAGTACCCCAGAACGTACTTGATGGCCTCATCCGTTATCTGTTTATACCGCTCGCCAGAGACGACATTCTCTACGGCCTGCGCCCCAACGATCTGTGAATAGGGTGTCGCCATCACAGGATACCCGAACTCCTTGCGGACCTGGACGACTTCCTCCAGGATCTCGTCCAGACGATGTTCCATCCCCACCTCCCTGAGCTGTCGTGTAAGATTTGTCATCATTCCGCCGGGCACCTGATGTTCAAAATGGAAGAGGTCGTATTCCATCGGTACGCCGATGGGCAGCCCCTCTTTTTCGGCAATCTTCCTGAAATGGGCCGATACGGCAGCGAGGGCGTCCTCGTCCAGATCCGAGGAATAACCCAGACGGCGGGCATTTCTTAAAATGGCTTCCGTGGCAGGCAGGGAGGTTCCATTGGCGAGGGGTACGACTGCCGTATGCACGGTCGTGACACCTGATTGAATCGCTTCCAAATAACACAGGGGAGCAAGTCCCGAATTACAGTGGGAGTGGAACTCAAGGGATAGTCCCTCGCAGTTCTTTTGAACGGTGGACACCAGCTCCCTGGTGCCTTCCGGCGTTATGACTCCCGATGCATCCTCTATCATGATCCGATCGAGACAATCCTTCGCTTCTGCTAACAGTCGGGTCTTTCGCGCCCAGTGCTCATTGGTATGGACAGGGCTGGAGGTGTACATCAAGGCCGGCACGATCTCAGCTCCCTCCGCCTTGGCTATACGCGCGAAGTAAACAAATTTCTCCATATCCGTCTGATAATCGCAAATCCAGAAACTTCTTATCCCATTGGCAACCGATCGTTTTATCCAGAGGGTGATGATATCACGCGGCGTACTGAGATCGAAGGAGGAAAGACTTCCAATTTGGTAGGACCCGCGAAGAGGAGTTCTTTTTATCAGCTGGGAAAGAATCCTGATCCTTTCCCAGGGATCCTCGTTGAGATTGCGTACCTGCACAGTAAATGCCTGACTACCTACAGTGGCGATGGCTCTGTATCCCACCTTATCCATGATTTCCGCAATCGGAGTGATCATGTCAGTCCTCATCAAAAAAGCCCAGTTACTCTGTTGCGCATCCCGTAGGGTTTGATCGACAAACTCGATCTTTTTATTCATATTGTTGTTATGATCCTCCCTCTTCTAAATAACTGTGAGCTCGTCTTAGAAATGATATAGCTTAAGGGGCGTTAAACTGTCGGGTTACCGTACTGAGCGATTTATAAGCCTAAATAGGCTTTTTTGATGTGGTGGTTTTGTAGAAGCTCCTTACTTTTCCCCTCTGAGACGATCCGGCCGTTTTCCAACAAATAAGCCCTATCCGCTATCTCCAGGGTTTGCCGGACATTCTGCTCAATTAGGAAGATGGAAATCCCCTGGTCGTGAAGCCCCTGTATGATGCGGAAGATTTCTTTTACCAATAGGGGTGCCAAACCATAGGAGGGCTCATCAAATATGCAAAGCTTTGGCCTTGACATTAAACCTCGCCCTATAGCCACCATTTGTTGTTCGCCACCACTGAGTGTCCCGACTAACTGTCTCTGTCTTTCTTCCAACCTTGGAAACATCTCATAAACCTGGCTCAGCGCTTCTTCCTTCTGTTTCCAGGCATCATAAACATAGGCGCCCATCTCCAGGTTCTCGCGTACGGTCATTTCCTTAAAGAGCCTGCCACCTTCAGGAACATAAGAGATACCTAACTCCCCGATGTGGTAAGGAGCCAGGTTATTTATTCGCCTTCCAAGGAACTCCACCGTACCTGAAGCTGGACGGAGCAGACTGAATATGATATTGAGCAGTGTCGTTTTACCGGCTCCGTTGGCACCAACCAAGGCGACTACTTCTCCCTCATTGATTCTTAAGGAAACGTCCCATAGGGCCTGAACCCTTCCATAGAAAGCATCTATATGGTTGACTGTCAGCATGGGTTAACCCCGACGGATTCTAAATCCGAACCACTAAATCCCCGCCTGGCATAGAACATGTTCGGCGGGCAGGCGAAATTCGAAACAGATGAATAAAGATGGTGTCGTAAAAAGTCAAAAAAAGCTAATGATCATCATTAAGCATGTTTTGGAAACTGGGTCATTTGGTTTTCTAATTTGTTTCGCCTGCCTGCCGCAGGCAGGGATTTCGATATTTGGATTTCGGATTTTCTCAACTCTAAATTTCTGCTTGGTTCCGGCTATGCCGTTTTGGGGCTTACTCCCCTAAATATACTTCAACAACTGTCCGGCTGGTAGCAATCTCCTCAGGCGTTCCTTCAGCAATCTTACTGCCGTGATGAAGCACGATGATTCGGTCGCAGGCGTTCATAATGGCCTTCATAACATGTTCGATCATGAAAATGGTTATCCCCATATCCCGAATCTTTGTTATTAGCTCCATCGCCTGGGCTATTTCAGCGGGGTTTAACCCCGCCATCACCTCGTCAACCATCAGCAGATCTGGCTTAGTGGCTAACGCTCTTGCTACTTCAAGGCGCTTCCGGTTAGCGATAGGCAGATCTTTAGCTGGCATTGCTCCCACCGTTGGCAACTCGACAAATTTCAATAATTCCGTCGCCTCCCTCTCCGCATCGGACACCGATATAGCCCTTTTCGTCCCGAATAACGATGCTGCGAGTGCATTCTCAAAAACGGTCAGTCCGGCGAAGAGTTTAGCTGATTGAAACGTTCTGGCCACCCCCATCTTAGAGATTTGATGTGGCTTCAGTCCCGTTATTTTTTTCCCCTTGTATCTTATCTCTCCTGCCGTCGTCGGGAGGGAGCCGGATATCAAATTAAAAAGGGTAGTTTTACCCGCACCGTTTGGGCCAATCAGTCCTACCACTTCGCCTTGATCGATGTCGAAATCGACCTGATGCACAGCGGCCAGCCCTCCAAAGTGCTTCGTGACCTTTCTTCCTTCAAGGATTCGCATTCTGCCGCTTCAAACCTCCTTTACGCCACTTTTGTACCAAGCCGACCAGTCCATGAGGCAGGAACAGGATAACAACGATCAAGATGATGCCAAAAAGGAGCATATAGTAGTAGGGAAACTTCGTTGTCAGTATTTCTTCAAGGTAGGCAAAAATGGCAGCGCCGAAGACAGGACCAAAAAGTTGCCCTGTACCGCCAAAGATAGCCATCAAAACGGGCATAAAAGAAAGGAGCGGATCAAAGGCAATTCTTGGGTCAATATATTTCCATTTTGTAGCCATAATTGCCCCGGTGGCTCCCATGAAGAAGGCGCTGATGGCAAAGGTGATCGTTTTCACCATCGTTGCATTAATGCCGATGTGAGTGGCTGCTTCCTCTTGTTCCCCGATCGTTCGCAAAGCTAACCCAAATCTGGATCGTCTAATGAGGTAGGCGGTAAGCAGTACCATCAAAAAAATGACGAGTACGACGTGATAAACAGTGATGTGGTCCACCATGACCACCCACCTGCCAACCGTACCCGTGATGTTCGTCTCCCACCACAGGAGGGAATGTCTGATGAGTTCACTGATCGAGAAAGTGAATATGATGAAATACATGCCTCTTAGCCTCAGAGTCAGCAGGCCAATAAAAAGGGCAAGGATAAAACTGAATAGGCTTCCCGCGACGATAACCAGAGGCAGGGGTAATGCTTGCCCGAGTAAAGCCGAGGTATATATACCGACCCCGAAGAAAGCAGCGGACGCAAGTGAGATATAGCGGGTAGGTCCGGAGAAGATGGTCCAGCTTACGGTGATGATGGTATACATAAAAATAGAGGTCAGTAATATGACAAGATAAAGCCGAACATAGAGGGGTATCGTAGCCAATAGGATTAAGATTAAGAAGAGTAACCCCAATGAAAAAGGCCTTTTTGAAATAATTCTGACACGACTCATTTTTCTTCCCCCTTAGAAAACCTCACCATTCTTGGCAGGAAGGGTATCAAAAAACTTCAATTCTTCATAGAAAGGGCAGGAGCAAAGCCCCGCCCTTTCTAATGAGGTTTATTTCCCGAGGATACCTGTGGGCCTTATCAGGAGCAAGAGGATGAAGATAACATAGTAGGCAATCAACGATAGACCCGGATTGAAATAGGTGACAATGCTCCCAATAAGGCCAAGAATGAAACCCCCAATGAGACTGCCGGTAATACTTCCCAATCCACCCAGGACGACCACAATGATCGCTATGATGGTATACTCGAGACCCATCGTGGGTTGCATCTCGTACATCATGCTGATCAGTACACCCGCCAGACCAGCCATCAGTGCGCCAAGACCAAAACATATCGCCAACACCCGATGGATGTTCACACCCATCACCTGGGCCGTCGTTGGATCTTCAGCAGCTGCCCTGATCGCTTTTCCTAAACGTGTCCGGGTGAGAAAGAGATAGAATACCAAACTGATGACGACTGCAAACAAGAGGGCAATTAGACGATTGGCCGAAAATATGGCTCCAAGGATGCTCACCGAGGATGCTAAATAGGAGTAACCCCTTATGTCCGCCTTCCATATTAATAAGGCCACATTCTGAATGATGAAGAGGAGACCAAAAGAGGCTAAGAGGGAACTGTCGGCAAAGGCGTCTATGGATTCTGATTTTCCTCTCAGATATTCAAATAGAGTCCTGTGGATTAAAAAACCCACCATGAATAGAACAGGACCGCAAATGACAAGAGAGAGAAGAGGGCTAATTCCGAAGAGGGTGTAAAGGGACCAAGTGGCAAAGGCGCCAACCATAATAAATTCGCCATGGGAGACATTCAGTACTCGTCCGACGCCGTACTGGAGGCTGAGTCCCACGGCAATGAGGGAATAGATCCCACCCATGATTAAACCGGCAATGGTCACATCAAAGATTGTGGCAAACATAAGGAGCCCCTTTTCCTAATGAGGGCCTTTACCTTTTCGGCCAGTCAGGCTTTGGGTAGA
>Ga0154685_1331_pt1 | contig 11380 bp, 9 predicted proteins | sample Rifle2008BG13ft_FD_116114 | JGI IMG/M metagenome (GOLD analysis project Ga0154685, IMG submission 116114) | Deltaproteobacteria bacterium RBG_13_47_9 | reverse complement strand
TACAGGCGAGAGCTGGTTGACCGAGCTTTCGACCGCAGAGCTGAAAGACCTCTTCGCCCTAAGAAGGGAAGCGGTAGGAGAATAGTATGAGACGGTGGGGATACTACGATTATTTCAGGCCTTCCATACCCCGTGCCGTTAAGGGGGGGATTAAGGCACAGTCCAAGCGAGGCGGTTTCGGTGAGAGTTGGTGGGCCAGACGTTGGATTGCCGTACTGGAGAGCTTTAATATCGGAGCGAGATTGGGGAGGGGTCGTTCTTATGCCCGGAATGGCCAGGTTCTCTCCATCGAGATCGGAAAGGGGGAAGTTAAGGCAAAAGTTCAGGGATCCCGGCCCAAACCTTATGATATCAAGATCCATATCAAGACTCTTTCAGCGGCTGATTGGCGGAAGCTGGCCGAAGCGTTATCTCATCAGGCCATCTTTTTGGCAAAACTCTTGGCTGGCCAGATGCCTGAGGATATAGAAGGGGGGTTTAAGGGTGTGGGGTTGTCACTCTTCCCAGAGAGACTGAAAGACCTGAAGACAGACTGCTCATGCCCTGATTGGTCAAACCCGTGCAAGCATATTGCGGCAGTTTACTACCTTCTGGGCGAAGAGTTCGACCGTGATCCATTCGTGATCTTCAAACTGCGTGGGATGAGTAGGGATGAATTTGTTCAACTTCTGGACAAGACCGGCGATAAAAGAGCCCCCAGGGGAGCCAAGCATAAACCTTGCCTCTCCCACGAGGAAGGGGGAAAGGCACTTCTATCTGAACCCCTGACTTCGGATGTGTCTAAATTTTGGTCGGGTGGTAGCGTATCTGATGATTTGCTTGGGGAAGTTCTGATTCCACTCGTACCTGCCGCTTTACTTAAAAGGCTCGGGAATTTTCCCTTCTGGCGGGGTGAAGAGCGGTTTCTGGATGCAATCGAGCCGATTTACGTTCAGGCTTCGCCACTGGGCATGAATGTATTTCTCGGAGACAAAGGCTCCTTTTCCGCATGTTAAAGTTAGTGGAATCCTAACATCGTAAAGGCATAAAAATCAATTACCCTTCTGGTCAATAAAAAAGGCGAGATCAAAACCTCGCCTTTTCGTTATGGATAATGGGTGATGCCTATTTTTTGTCTTTCACATCCTCAAAATCTGCATCGACCACATCTTCCTGTGCTTTTTGTCGAGGACCTTCTTGAGCTCCAGGTTCAGCACCGGCTCCGGCGGCTCCTTTCTGGGAGGCCTTTGAATACATCGCCTCCGCTAATTTATGGGAAGAGCGAGTAAGTTCTTCCTGTGCGGATTTGATAGCGCTGAGATCGTCCGTTTCCAATGCCTTTTTTGCCTTTGTGATTGCATCTTCGATATTCTGTTTGTCCCCGGATTCAACCTTGTCACCGTATTCCCCTAAGGATTTCTCCGTGCTGTAGATGAGCGTATCAAGTTGGTTTCTCGATTCGGCCAACTCCCGTCTTCTCTTATCGTCAGCGGCATGGGACTCGGCATCCTGGACCATTTTTTTGATCTCTTCTTCGTTTAGGCCACTGGAGGCAGTGATTCGGATCGATTGTTCTTTACCGGTTCCAAGATCTTTTGCCGAGACATGGACGATTCCATTGGCATCGATATCGAAGGTCACCTCGACCTGAGGAATGCCCCGTGGAGCAGGCGGAATACCTACCAATTCAAACTGACCGAGTGTTTTATTATCGCTTGCCATCTCTCTTTCGCCCTGAAGCACATGGATTGTTACCGCAGGCTGGTTATCGGACGCCGTAGAAAAGATCTGGCTCTTTTTGGTTGGGATGGTCGTATTTCGCTCGATGAGCTTTGTGAAGACACTACCCAGAGTTTCAATACCGAGTGAGAGAGGGGTAACATCGAGGAGGAGTACATCCTTGACCTCACCCTTCAGGACTCCTGCCTGGATTGCCGCACCAATTCCTACCGCTTCATCCGGATTGACGCTCTTATTGGGTTCTTTCCCAAAGATCTGTTTCACTTTCTCCTGAACCTTCGGCATACGCGTCATTCCACCGACGAGGATCACCTCATTGATGTCCCTCGCCGAGAGTCCAGCATCCGAGAGAGCCTGTCGGCAAGGACCTTCGATACTGTCAATAAGATCTTCTGTTAGTTTCTCCAATTTTGCTCTGGTCAACTTCATATTCAGATGCTTCGGACCTGATGCGTCAGCAGTGACAAAGGGCAGGTTGATATCCGTCTCCATCATGTTTGAAAGCTCGATCTTGGCCTTCTCACCCGCTTCTTTCAATCTTTGGAGAGCCATTCGGTCCTTTCGGAGATCGATTCCCTGATCTTTTTTAAACTCATCGGCCAAGTAGTCGATGATCCGCTGGTCGAAATCATCTCCACCCAGATGGGTATTGCCGTTGGTCGATTTGACTTCGAAGACACCTTCACCGAGTTCAAGAATAGAGATATCGAAGGTTCCACCCCCCAGGTCGAAAACAGCAATCTTTTCCTCCTTTTTTTTATCCAGACCGTAGGCCAGGGATGCAGCTGTGGGTTCGTTGATGATTCGAATGACATTCAGACCTGCTATCCTTCCTGCATCCTTTGTGGCCTGACGTTGACTATCGTTAAAATAGGCAGGGACGGTGATCACAGCATCCGTCACCTTCTCACCGAGGTAGGCCTCGGCAGTCTCCTTCATCTTCTGAAGAACGAAGGCAGAAATTTCAGATGGGCTGTAATCCTTTTCTCTAACCTTCACCCATGCATCACCGTTCTTGTTCTCGACAATCTTATAGGGAAGGATTTTTAAGTCCTTCTGAACCTCGCGGTCAGTAAATTTCCTTCCCATCAGCCGTTTGATGGAAAAGATTGTATTTTCAGAATTGGTGATCGCCTGACGTTTCGCAATCTGCCCGACCACCCTTTCGCCCTTATCCGTAAATGCAACGGTAGAGGGAGTGGTTCGGCTTCCTTCCGGGTTTGCGATGACGACCGGATCGCCTCCCTCCATAATTGCCACGACCGAGTTCGTAGTGCCTAAGTCAATTCCTATTGTTTTTGCCATGATTATTCCCCCTTCTTAAGGATATGAAAGATTATTCCGATGCTTGAGCCTCTTTGCCTGAAGGTTTGGAAACCGAAACAGTAGCGGGTCTTAAAAGCCGGTCATTCAAGAGATAACCCTTCTGGAACTCTTCTACAACAAGATTGGGTTCATAGTTATCTGTTTCTACAACCAACATCGCCTCATGCACAGAGGGGTCAAAAGGCTTTCCAACCGATTCAAAAGGTGAAAGCCCAAATCGAGTCAGAGTTTGAAGGAGTTGCTGGAGGGTTAATCGAACGCCTTCGATCAGAACTCCGGTGTCCACTATTTTTTCCGCATGATTGACCGCCCGCTCCAGATTATCGATAAATGGAACGATGGTCCGGATCAAATCCTCATTGGCAAACTTAGTCCAGTCCTCCTTTTCTTTTGCCGCCCTCTTCTTATAATTCTCGAGATCAGCAGCTGTTCTCAACAGACGATCATAAACCTCCTTGGCTTCTTTCCCTTTTTCCTCCAGTTTCTTCTTCAATTCTTTAATACCAACCTCTGGGTCCTCTTTGGTTTTCTTTTTTTGATTTTTCATTTCCATCGATGGCTCTGATGGGTCTTCCAGATTTCCTTCTGTATCAGGCTCTAAGCTAACCGAAATCTTTTTCTTCTCCGATTCTTCCATCCTCTTATACTCCTCATCTAATGATAGTGCGATTCCAGGATTTCGGTCAGAAGTTTTGCAGAGTAACTCACCAGAGGGATCACTTTTGAATAGTTCATCCTTCGAGGGCCAATGACCCCCAAAGCCCCCCAGACCTCTCCCCCACATCCATAGGTCGAGGTGACCACACTGCATGTTTCCATATCCTGAACCTGGGTTTCAGAGCCGATTGCAATCTGAACCCCGCTTGGGTCAATAAATTTATCCAGAAGCTTGACCAGGGTGGCCTTTTCTTCAAAGGCCCGGAAGAGTTTTGTCATACCCGAAACGTTGCTGAATTCCGGCTCATTCAAAATATTCGTTTTCCCCTCTATAAATACATCGGTTTCATCAATGGAGGAAAAGGCTTCCTGGCCCAGCTTGAGTGCCTCTTCAAGCAGACGGTCATAGGCATTCTTTGCCACTTTCATCTGCTCCAAGAGTTTCTCCCTGACTTGGTAAAGGGTGAGACCTGCGAGAAAACTGTTCAGGTAGTCTGAAAGGTGATCCAGTTCGGATTGAGAAAAGTTTTCATCCACCTCTAAAATCCGGTTATGGACCAATCCGGTTGCATTGACCAGAAGGACCAACACCAGATGTCTTCTTAATTTTACGAACTCAATATGTTGAAGCACGACAGAGCTTATCCGTGGCGCCCAGACAATCCCCAAGTAATGAGAGGAGGATGATAAAATTCGAGAGATTTCCTTAAACAGATCTGCTCCTTCAATTTGATGGTTTAAATACCGGGATCGTATTTCTTGTTGCTCCTCGTTGCTCAATTCATCGACATCCAGAATTGCATCCACATAGAGACGGAACCCTTTTTCTGTGGGAACCCTTCCTGCTGAGGTGTGAGGTTGAAAGAGAAACCCAAGCTCCTCCAGATCCGACAAAACATTTCGGATCGTGGCCGGACTTAAGTGCAGGTTTGATATTTTTGAGATGGTTCTCGATCCTACGGGTTCTGCCGTGAGAATGTAATTTTCGATTACGGTCCGAAAAATCCATCTCATCCGTTCAGAAAGTAAAAATTTCATCCTTTTCCTCTTTCCAACCCATTCACCCCAAGAAGCCGATATGTTAAGCTCCCTGCCTACCGGCAGGCAGGCCCTCCTATCGCAGGCAGGCAAGCAGGGGCTTGCGGAGCGCTTGCCGGTCAACACAAATCTTTTCCAATGTTAAAATAATAATGAAGACAAGATTTGTCAAGAAAAGAGTTGATTTTATTGCACCTCTTCTGATTCGGAGGCAATCGTTTTATGATCGAATTTATCATGATCCAAAGAATCGGATAAATAAAAATGCTGTTCAAATATTCGGTGATAGGGACTCCACTTAGATCCATCCGGGACTTGGTTGCTTAAAAATTGCTGGATTCCATTCATCTTGGCATCCATGTCATCGAGATAGTGAAGCATAACCGCCTCCAAGGTCATGGGTCTTTTTGGAGAACCCCAGATATACTGTCCGTGATGACTGAGGAGGAGGTGTTTTAACATCGTCGAAAGATCTTTAGGGAAATCAGTTACTTGACGAATCTTGTCCTCGACTTTCTCTAACCCGAGGATAATATGACCGAGGAGTCTCCCCTCATCCGAATACTCAAATGATCGGTGGTATGAAAGTTCATCAACCTTTCCAAAATCGTGCAGGACCGAAGCGGTTATTAAGAGATCCAAATTTAATCCATTGTAATGAGATGCATTTTTTATTACCAGTTGGACCAAAGAGAGGGTGTGATCTAAAAGCCCCCCCAAATAAGTATGATGGAGCCACGTGGAAGCGGGGGCGATTTTAAACCGTTCAATCAATCCTTCGTCTTCCCAAAAGAGGTGGAGAAGGCGGTTGAGAAAAGGGTTTTTGACCCGGTCGCTCATTTCAATCAAAGATTGAAACATTTCATTAATATCTTTTTCCGTGGTGGGGAAAAAATCGGCAAGAAGAATCGCCTCTTCCTCTATTTTTTCGATGTGGGTGATGTTGAGTTGGAGATGTTCCTGAAAAGAGATTGCCTTTCCCTTGACATGGACGAAGTCATCCTTCCAGAAGGATTCAGCCAATATCTCTGCAGATATCCAGATCCGGCCTTCTATCTCCCCTGTACGGTCTCCCAATTTTAACCTTAAATAAGGATTTCCAGTTTTGGTGATACCGGAAGATTTTTCTTTGACGAAAAAAAGGGAATCTACATTCTCGTTTTCTTTGATCTCTTTAATGAAGGCCTTCATGGACTCTCTTCTCCCTTAAAATATTTAAAAACAAAACCCAATTTAAAAATTCGATTGTCCAATGTAATTCAAATGCCAGATTCTAAAACTTAGAAGGTGTGAAAAAATAGGAAACCTGCGTCATATCGAAAGGAGGGGGGGGTTGGAGAAGCTTTAGAGCGCAACCTTAAAAAAATGGAGCACAATGGTATAACAAGGCTTAATCACATGTCTTTATTACCATTGGAAGTAGCCCATAAGCTTAACAAGCGCATTCTAAAACTTCGGAAATCCACCCCTCCTTTCGATATAAAATCGGTGAAATCAATTTTTCCACACCTTCTTAGAGTTTGACCGGCAAACGCCCTGCAAGTCCTGCCCTGTATTTGGGGGCTTCACATTTGAAATTTGTGGTTTTCACCTGAAGTGTTCAAACCCTAATCGGACAGGAACATGCCTTTTCCCATCTCTCCTGAGGATGTGGAACCCCTCCTTGCGGGGAAGGATTTCACCAATCCGAGAGATGGGTATCTTTAAGGAACGGGCCAGGACTGAAATCTCTTCCCTTTTGTCAGAGGGGGCAGTGAAGAGAAGTTCATAATCCTCTCCTCCGGTGAACGCAAATTGGTAAGGGTCTTTCCGGTAGGAAAGGACCCATTTCCGGTAGAGCCTTGAGAGGGGGATTTGGTCTTCCCAGATACGAGCCCCTACTTTACTTTCGTCCAAGAGATGTTTGGTGTCGGTCAATAGTCCGTCACTGACATCGATCATCGAAGTTGCACAACGTTGGTGGGCGATGGCTTGGCCCAATTGGACCCTTGGACAAGGAGAGAGATGTTTTTTGATCAATCCATTCGGCGCACCTTTTTTCCCCTTTTTTCGAAGGATTTTTAGTCCCAAGCCTGCATCTCCCAATGTTCCGGTGACGAACAGATCGTCTCCAACCCTTGCTCCACTGCGGAAGAGAAGGTCTTGTTTTCTTCCTTCTCCCAGAAGGCAGATATTGATGACGATTTTTTGAGAAAGAGAAGTATCTCCTCCTATCAGCTTCACCTGAAACTTTTCACCCTCCCTTTTTAAGCCCCGGTAAAACAGAGAGATGAAAGAAAAAGAAAGGCTTTTAGGGAGGCCGAGGGAGATGAGGAAATATTTCGGGGTTCCCCCCATTGCGGCAATGTCGCTGAGGTTTACGGCTAAGGCTTTCTTCCCCAGCTGGTAGGGATCGATCCATGACCGGTCAAAATGGACATCCTCGATAAGGATATCTGTTGTGAGAAGCAGGGTGTTATCCCTCATCTCGATCACGGCCACATCATCGCCGATCCCTTGAAGCAGGGAAGGATCGGAAAAGGCTGTCCATTTTCGGATTTCATTGATCAGTCCAAACTCACCGATCTTTCGGAGGGCTTTCTCAGGCACAGTTAGCTCCGAACACTTAGTTCCTCACCCTTTTGTTGGCCAGTGCGATCCGTAAAACCTCATCCATGTGCTTGACAGGTATGAAATTAATCTTTTTACGAAGATAGGACGGAAGATCAACGATGTCCTTCTTATTCATATAGGGGATGATCACATGTTTAATCTTATTTCTTAGGGCAGCGAGGGCCTTTTCCTTCAAACCTCCAACAGGGAAAACTCGTCCTCTTAATGTGATCTCACCGGTCATGGCCACCTCTTTCTTTACAGGGATACCGGTGAGAGTGGAGAAAAGAGCAACAGCCATTGTAATGCCGGCCGAGGGTCCATCCTTAGGAATGGCACCTGCAGGGACGTGAATATGTATCTCCTTATTATTTAAAACATCGGCCTTGATCCGATAACCCTTGCCCTTTGATCGTGCATAAGTGAGGGCGGCCTGCGCGGATTCTTTCATCACCTCCCCCAGATGGCCGGTAAGAATGAGAGATCCTTTGCCCGGGGTGATTGAGGCTTCGACATGGAGAAGTTCGCCCCCTGTCTCTGTCCAAGCCAACCCCGTGGCAACCCCGATTTCGTTCTTCTCCTCTTCCTCGTCCCGCAGGAAAAAAGGAGGTCCTAAAAATTGGTGAAGGTTCATTGTGGTAATCAGGGTTCTCTCTTTCCCCCCCTCCGCCACTTTCCGAGCCACTTTCCTACAGATGGAGGCCAGTTCCCTTTCCAAATTCCTAAGGCCTGCCTCCTGGGTATAGTCCGAGATGATTTGAAGAATAGCCTTGTCAGAAATCTTTAGGTCCTTTGACGCTATTCCATTTTCTTGCATCTGCCGCGGGAGAAGGAACGTCCGCGCAATCTTCAGTTTCTCGATATCGGTATAACCAGAAAGGTTGATTACCTCCATCCGATCCTTCAGGGCGGAGGGGATCGGGTCGATCATATTCCCTGTTGTGATAAACATCACTCGGGAAAGATCGAATGGGACATTGAGATAATGGTCACTGAAGGCATTGTTCTGCTCGGGGTCGAGGACTTCTAAAAGAGCGGAAGCAGGATCTCCGCGGAAGTCGATACCGATCTTATCCACCTCGTCCATCATAAAAACGGGGTTGTTACTCCCTGCCTGTTTAATCGATTGGATGATACGCCCCGGAAGGGCACCCACGTAAGTCCGGCGGTGCCCCCGAATCTCTGCTTCGTCTCTAATCCCGCCCAAAGAGATTCGGACAAATTTTCTTTCAAGAGCCCTTGCGATCGATTTGCCCAGGGAGGTTTTTCCTACCCCCGGGGGGCCAATGAAGCAGAGGATAGGCCCCTTCATCTTTCCCTTCAATTTATGGACGCTCAAGTATTCCAAAATTCGTTCTTTCACCTTTTCTAAATCATAGTGGTCCTCGTCCAAAACCTTTTTGGCCTTTTTGAGGTCGAGGTTATCAACGGTCGATGTGGACCATGGCATATCGAACAACCAGTCCAGATAAGTTCGGACCACAGAAGCCTCTGCGGCATCCGGATGCATCTGTTCCAATCGTTCTATTTCTCGCTTAGCTTCCTTTTCGACCTCCTTGGGCATCTTCGCCTTTTTGATCTTTTGCCGAAAGGTTTTGAATTCTTCGGTGTGCTCATCGACCTCTCCCAGTTCGCTTCGAATCGCCCTCATCTGCTCTCTCAGGAAGTATTCCCTTTGGCTCTTTGTGATTTCATCCCTGGCCTGAGACTGAATCTTAGCCTGCATGGTGAGCATCTGGAGCTCTTTCCCAATGACCTCATTGAGCGTTTTTAGCCGTTCTATGGGGTTAACGGTTTCTAAAATCTCTTGGGCTTTTTGAACGGTCAGGTCCAAGTTAGAGGCGACCAAGTCGGCCAACCTCCCGGGGTCATCCACGCTCTCGAGTATGAACATCAGATCAGGGGAAAGAAGTTTGCCGTATGAAACAATCCTCTCCAGTTGCTCCCTCACATTACGCATCAAGGCTTCTGTTTCAAGGGTGATCTCTGTGATGAAAGGATCTTTAATATTTTCGACCTTCACAAGGAAGTAGGGCGAGGTCTTGAGAATATCCTTAATGGAGGCCTTGGAAAGTCCCTGGACAAGGATCTTGACCTTTCCGTCAGGAAGTTTGAGCATCTTCATCACAATGGCGACTGTACCCACAGGGTAGAGATCCTTAAGGGAAGGATCCTCCTCTGAGAGTTTTTTCTGGGCCACTAAGAAGATGAGACGGTCTTTTGAAAGGGCTTCCTCCAGGGATTTGACGGACTTTTCTCGACTCACAAAGAGAGGAAGGATCATGTAAGGAAAAACAACGATATCTCTCATGGGGAGGAGGGGGAGTATTTCAGGATGAGAGAATAAAATATTTTCAGTTTCTTTTTTCATAACGTTTCAAAATGGTCTCGATAAGATTCGAAGTTGAAGACCCTTGGATGAAGGGAAGGATAACCACCTCTCCGCCCGATCCCTCCACCACCTCCCGGCCAACCGTTGTTTCCTTCTCCCAGTCACCGCCCTTGACCAGGACATGGGGCTGAAGGGAAGAGATCAGTTCGAGAGGGGTGGATTCATCAAACAGGGTGACATAATCGACACACCAGAGGCCAGAGAGGATTTCCGCTCTCTCCTCTTCAGGCAGAATAGGCCGCTCTGGTCCCTTCAGGGCCTGAACCGATCGATCGCTATTCACTCCTATGATTAAAATATCTCCGAGGGATCTGGCTTTCTCGAGATAGCGGATATGGCCGATATGGAGGAGGTCGAAGCAGCCATTGGTAAAAACAATCCTCTTTCCTTTCGCTTTCAGGTCTTCAGCGATCCTATAAAGTTCGCCCCGACTTTTAATCTTCTCTTCCATGGTTTTTGCTTCTCAATCAATACCTACCAGATTTAACTTCCTGAGTCAACCCTAACTTAGGTTGACTTTTTGATGTTGAGGTATATATCTCAATTTAATAATCTTTTCCTTAAAGTAAAGGCCATGTACGAATATTTTTTCAACCCTTTAACCATAAATACGGTAAGCATATGGTCTTGAAGGGAATCGAGCCCCATTTTTAAAAAGAGGAATGGAGGAGTTAGCCTTCGAAGACCTCCGCAGGGAGCTCCTTTCAAGGAAATACAGCTACAAAACGATCAAAGCTAACTCTATTATAACAAGGATTTTATCAGGTTTGCTGGGAAAAGTCCCTCAGAAATCAATGATGAGGACATAAAAGACTATCTTGTTTATCTTTCTCAAGATAAGGACGTCGCTCTGTTCGTAAGCGAAATACTTCCAGAGCGACGTTTACGGGTCGGACCAAGGCAACTAATTGATTTAGTGAGTCAATTTAGAAATAAAGAAGCTGATTTTAGTCTTAGAATAGCATTTTCAACGGTGAAATTGCTCATCAGCAGATAACACCGGCTAAAAGATTGACATCCGAATGCTTCGCAACTTCTTTTAGCCTTGGAACGATGATTAGAATATTTCCGATTTCAACCTTGACAATCCCATGAAATTCCATTAGTTTTCTTACAATGTCAAATCGATTGATCCTTGCCTCGAAGTCTTCCCGAAGATATGATCTGCTGAAGCAACTGTGTCTTGATTTCGAGGTGATTCCAAGTAAAATTGAAGAGGATTTTGTTCCTAACGAGTCTCCCCGGGAGCATGTGATTCGATTGGCTGAGGCAAAGGCTTTGGATATAGGGAATCGATTCCCGGAGAAGTGGGTGATCGGAGCCGATACGATCGTCTATGTGGATGGCATCATTTTGGGAAAACCGAAGAACCGGGAGGAAGCGATGGATATGCTGAAGCGGCTCAGCGGGAAGGAGCACAGGGTTTTGACCGGCGTCTCCGTCCGACACCTAAAGAAAGGGAAAAACGAGCGTGAGGTAGCTGAGACAGCAGTGAGGGTAAAAACTCTCAGTCCGGCTGAGATGGATTGGTATGTCCAGACAGGGGAGCCATTTGATAAGGCAGGGGGGTATGGCATCCAGGGGATTGGATCATTTTTGATTGAATCGATTAACGGGTCTTATACGAATGTGGTTGGGTTGCCCCTGTGCGAGTTG
>Ga0154685_1028_pt2 | contig 11389 bp, 8 predicted proteins | sample Rifle2008BG13ft_FD_116114 | JGI IMG/M metagenome (GOLD analysis project Ga0154685, IMG submission 116114) | Deltaproteobacteria bacterium RBG_13_47_9 | reverse complement strand
ATGTCCGGAATTCACCCCAAAAAAACCGGTTCCCCCGCTTATTTCAATTCGGCCAATATTTATGAAATAATATATATAAACCACCGATCCTTGTCAATCATTTTTGAAGAGATTTTGAATATGAGCGGCAATTATCTATTTACAAAAACTTTACTTATTTGGACAAAATGACACTCCTGTGGGTGAAATTCATCCTTTAACTAACTCGTCCCACAATTTAATTTAACTATAAAAATCAATTATTTATTCAACTAAGATAAAATTTTTGGGCTTTGGCAATTTATTTGCATAATTTGCAAAAACGGTAAAGAACGGAAAAAAGGAGTTAAGATAATGCCTATCATGGATAAGGACATCGTCTTAACAACAAAAGAAGCTATCCGATATTTGAAAATATCCAAACCCACTTTTCTGAAATATATCCATCATGGAAAAATCAGGGCTGTCAAAGCTGGGAACGGCTGGAGAGTTCACCAATCTGAACTATACAAATTTCTGAATATTATAGAGAGGTAAACCCCGTTAGAAAGGACATGGCTTTGACCCTTCCATGAATGGCGGGGTTTCTAATAGGGTAAATATAAATGAATGAATTTTCATCAAATACGGCTGAATCCTATATGATTTCTGAAATGACTGAGTCTCATAAGGTCAAAGAGGGGGTTGCTTCCTTGAAGGACCGTTATGAACTTTTATTTATAGCCGCTGGTCAGCTTGTATACGAGTATGATGTCAGGACAGGCTCCGTCCATTGGGGTGACTGCCTCGAGCAGGTATTGGGATATTCATCAAATGAGATGCATGGAGGAATGGCCCAATGGGAGGAAATGATCCATCCAGAAGATCGGGAAAAGGTCATTCGGATGTTGAAAATTTCGGAAAAGTATTTGACCCCGTTTGATCTACAATATCGTTTCTGCCATAAGGATAGCACCTATCACTGGGTCCACCACCGGGGAAATTTCATCAATGCTGGAGCTGAAAAAGCGAGGTCCATGATCGGCATGATGCAGGACATCACCTCTCACAAACAAACTGAGAAAGAATTGCAGGAAAGCGAAGCGCGCTATCATAGCCTGTTTAAGAAGAATCAGGCGGCCATGCTGTTGATCGATCCGAAAACCACAGCGATTGTGGATGCCAACTTGGGTGCTTGTGTTTTCTATGGTTATCCCTATGAAAAGATGCTCAAGTTACAAATAACGGACCTAAGCCCCCAGCCCGAAGAGGAAATTAGGGCTGAGATCCAGCGTGCCCTGACTGAGCAAAACAACCATTTTTACTACCGACATCGGCTGGCAAATGGTCAAGTCCGGGACGTCGAGGTTTATAGTGGCCCGCTTTTCATGCATGGGAAACAATTGTTGTACTCCATTATCCACGACATCACTGAGCGTAAGTTAGCTGAGGAGGCATTACGACAGTCTAACGATCGATTGCAAGAACTTAACAACCAGAAGAATGAATTTCTGGGAATGGCTGCTCATGATCTGAGAAATCCGATTGCCGTTATACAAAATTCTTCCTCAGTCCTGATGAGATATTCAAGCGAAAATTTATCGGAGAAACAAAAGGAATTTTTAAAAAAGATCTATGATACGAGCAAATTCATGCTTGAGCTTTTAAATAACTTGTTAGATATATCTAAGATTGAATCAGGAAAATTGGAATTGGAGATCACAAAGACTCATTATCCTGATTTCATAAGAAAGAATACCGAATTTAATAAACTCTTTGCAACAGAGAAAGGCATTTTAATCGATTTGGTGCTTTCGGATGACATCCCTCTGGTTGATTGCGACAAGAATAAAATAGAACAGGTATTGAATAATTTACTAAGCAATGCCATCAAGTATTCTCATCCAAATACAACGATCTCAATCGAAGTACAAATGGAAAATAACTTTGTGGTCACCAAAGTGATTGACCAAGGACAAGGTATTCCCGAAAATGAATTGCCCCATGTCTTTAAACCATTTCAAAAAGCGAGCACCAAACCAACGGCAGGCGAAAAAAGTACGGGTCTCGGGTTGGCCATTGTAAAGAAAATCGTCGAAGGGCATCAAGGTTTCATTGGAGTCGAAAGCGAAGTTGGAAAGGGCTCAACCTTCTATTTTAAGTTGCCTCTCTTGGGCAAGGAGTGAACAGGATATGGACCTCGTCACCATCACAACACAAAAAGTAGCCAAACCTTCCCTATCGGAGGGTAAATCCAAACACTATGTTGTTTTCAGGATTGATCAGCAGCACTATGCCTTGCCATTGGATCATGTGATTCGAACTGTACGGATGGTGGCTGTTACTCCTGTTCCTGATATGCCTCATTCGATGTTGGGCCTTATATCGATGGCTGGGCAGATGCTACCAGTAATCGACTTGGGGCGGCTTCTCGGCCAAGCGGGCAATAATCCTGAATTACAGGACATTCTCTTGATTGTTCAGATTCAGGACCAAACAGTGGCTGTCATAGTAGATGAAGTGTTGAACATTAAGGAATTTTCATCAAAGCAGATCCAATCTCCTCCAGCAGCTCTGTCGCAATCGTGTTTTCTTTTAGCGGCCATCCAGCATGAGGAGACCTTCATATTGATCCTCGATGCCTCCCGTATGTTACCGAATCACGACAGTATGATGAATGGGGGGACTCGATAATGGAAAAGGTCCTTCTTGATGACAAAAACTATCTGCAGTTCTATGAGCTAATTCAGATGCGCACAGGCATCCGGATTGGAGATAACCGGCGGGAAGTTTTGGCCCGCGCCATAAAAGAAAGTTGTAAATCTTTGGGGTGTGCGGACTTAGATCATTTTTTTTTACATCTGCAGGATGCTCCAACAGACAGTGAAGTCTGGAATAACCTGATTAAGAAAGTGACCGTCGGAGAAACCTACTTTTTCCGAGATCCAGAGACCATCGAGGCACTGCGCCACCATATTCTGCCGTACCTGATCGCCCATCACCAGATAGACCGCACCTTGCGCCTATGGATTGCTGGTTGCGCCACAGGGGAGGAACCCTATACCCTCGCCATCCTACTCCGTCAGATCCTCTCCAATATTGACCAATGGAAAATCCTGATTCTGGCGACCGATATCAACCGTCATGCCCTTAGGCATGCCATTGCTGGCCGCTACCGCGCCTGGTCTTTTCGTGAAACGGATTCGGTCACCCAGTCCACCTATTTCACTAAAGACGGCGACATCTTCACACTGGACCCAGCTGTACGTGAGATGGTCACTTTCACCTACCACAATCTAGCAGAGGACAACTATCCCTCACCTACCAATCAGACAAGTAACCTCGATCTGATCCTGTGTCGGAATGTGACCATCTACCTTCCTACCTCTCTCATTTACGATATTGCAAATCGATTCTATCAATGTCTATTAAAAGACGGCTGGCTGATGGTTGGACCGAGTGAAACCCATTTTGAGATTTATTACAAGTTCCAAACATCCAATCTCCATGGAGCCATCGCTTACCAAAAAGTCCCGATTTCCCAATCGTTATTCGTTGGAAAATCGTCTGCCCAACAGCTAACCATTAACAGGGTCTCTACGCCGGTTGTGGAAACTTCTAATTCTGAAGCTTCGAGACCGAAATATGAAGTCGCCCTTTCGGCTCCCCAGCTTGAGGTCCAGAATGGGCTCAGGGTTGCCCCTTCGACTCCCCAGCCTGAAGACCAGAGTCGGCTCAGGCCTGGCCCTAAGCGAATCTTCCCCACCTCCCCTTCAAAGGAAGGGCCTCATGATCCCGAAGGAGGCAACCTCAGTCAGATGGGGGAAGCATTCATGAAGCAGCATCGATATGATGAAGCCCGTCAGTGCTTTCTCACTTACATGGCAAAAGAGTCCAACTCCGCCACAGTATACTACCGGATGGCTCGTCTGGAAGCCAATGCCGGACGACTCAGTGAAGCCCAAAAGTGGGCTGAGCAAGCGCTCGACCACGATCCGTTTCGAAGTGAAGTGCACTATACGTTAGCACTCATCCGCCAGGAACAGGGAGAGTTACAGGAAGCCATTCACCGGTTCAAAAAAGTGATTTACCTGGATTCCAATTTCATTTTGGCTCATTTCGGACTCTTCCATCTTTACGAGCGAACAGGTAACCCGATTGAAGCTGAACGGCATCGCACACTAACGGTTCATTTGGCTTCCAAACTTTCCCCTGATGCCGTTTTACCAGGCTCGGATGATTTGACTGCAGGACAATTGTTAACCATGACCCGAACCCATCACACACAACCCATCGGGATATTAGGAGATAAGTCATGCCGGAGCGAGAGCAACCGAAAGTCCAAAAGACCGTGATTGCAAAACCACAAGACACGCAGAGCATCCTTGTAGAGCGTGCAAGGTTACTGGCCAGGCTGCCGGAAAAGAAAATAGATAGTGGAAAAACGCTGGAGGTGCTGACATTCCACCTGGGAACGGAGTACATAGGGATACCAACGGAGGGGGTGCATGAAATTCAGCCTCTGAGCGCACATAACTGGTCACGTGTGCCTTGTGCGCCCGACTTCATCGTGGGCATTGTAAACCTGCGTAGCCGGATTTATTCCATCATGGATCTGACAGTGTTTTGGGGGCTGCCACCCCATCCGCTTACCGACAAAGCCCATATTCTCCTGGCGAGGGGTGGCCATCAGAAAATGGAATTGACGCTGCTCACCGATGACCTGGACAAGGTGTGCCACTTCCAATTGGATGACCTGAACCCAACGCCTTCCACTGTTGCGGCCAAGATGCAAGGTCATGTGCGAGGCGTTACGGCCGACATGATTATGGTCCTCAATCTGGAGTCTCTCCTTTCTGATCCAAATATCATCGTTAGTGAGGGAGAGTGACATCTAAACGCTATTTTATATTTTAAAAGACCACCAATAAATAAGATGAAAGGATTTTTTCATGACAATTAAAAAATTTTTTTGGATATTATATGGCACATTTTTCATCCTCCTGATTGCCCTCGGCATGATGTCTAGCATGTTGAATCTCAATCAGGAGGATGTGAAGCGCAGCCAAGAGAACCGTTTTCAATCCTATTTGCTCGCTAATGAGCTCCGTCAAAGTGTGGATGATTTGACCCGCTTTGCACGGTCTTACGTAATAACCAGTGATCCCAGATATGAACAACAATATCAGAATGTGCTGGCAATCCGCGCAGGCAAAAAGGCACGGCCAGATGGCCAATCTGCTTCTTTGATGGATCTCATGAAAAAGGCGGGCTTTACTACTGAAGAGATTAACGAAATGAACGAAGCAAATAGCGGGACGGAGTCTCTCTTGAAAATCGAAGAAAAAGCCTTTCTTGCGATGAAGGGCCAGTATGACGACGGCACTGGGAAGTCAAAAACAGGCAAACCAGACCAGACCCTGGCGATCCGGTTGCTGCATGACGATATTTATTATCTTGAAAAGGCAAAGGTCATGACACCCATTCATGATTTTATTGCTAAGCATGATATCCGAACGATGGCTGCGGTAGAAAAGTCCACAAAAAAGGGTAATTTTTATCTAAACGTGAGCATAGGTCTGTTGGTCCTCCTCTTTGGGATTGTTGTGTTTTCGCTGATTAACATCAACCGCAAGATCAACGTCCCCATCCGAAGGTTGCAGGATGCGACCCATAGGGTCGCTATGGATCTTTCACAGCTCACACAGGTGGCCGCTGGCTTGGTGAACGGCGACCTGTCTCAGACCGCTCAGATCCAGACCCAACCGCTGGAGATCAAAACAAAAGATGAACTCGGCAATCTGGCCCGAGACTTCAACCAGATGATTGCCCAACTCCAGGAAACCGGAGACACTTACGCCAAGATGGGCGAAACCGTCAAGTCCCAGATTGCAGACGTCAATATGTTAGTCCAGGCTACCATAGAAGGCGACCTTGCCACCCGCGCAGATGCCTCCAAGCACCAGGGGGATTTTCGCAAAATCGTCCAGGGCATCAATGATACCCTTGATGCGGTCACCGGGCCACTTCGCATCGCAGCGAAATATATTGAACGGATCAGTGTAGGAGACCTCCCACCCATGATCACCGCTTCATACAATGGTGAATTCAATGAAATCAAAAACAACCTCAACCACATGCTGGAACTTTTAAACGAGATGGCCCAAGCTGTCAATCAAGTCACCAAGGGCGATCTGACCACTGCCGTGACACCCCGCTCAGAAAAGGACGCCATGGGCAATGCGTTCGCACAGATGCTGGTCAATCTGCGCCAGCTCACCAGTCAGATGCAGGAGGCCACGGATAACATTAGTAAGGCCAATAGTAATATCTCTGCCGCTACGACTGAACAAGCGGTCACCGTCACCGAGCAGGTCGCTTCCGTAGCCGAAACCTCTACCACGGTGGAAGAGGTTCGCCAGACTACCCAACAATCCGTCGAACGCGCACAGCTCGTTTCCGAAATGGCCTCCAACACCCTCAAATTAGCCGAAAACGGATTAGACGCCGTCAAAAAGACCGAAGACGGCATGCTGGCCCTGAAGGACCAAGTGCGTCATATCGCTGAAACCATCCTCAGCCTCAGTGAGCAGACCCTGCAGATCGGTGAGATCATCACCACGGTCAACGACATTGCTGACCAATCCAACCTGCTAGCCCTCAATGCCGCCATGGAAGCCGCGCGCGCCGGAGAAGCAGGAAGAGGGTTTGCCGTTGTGGCGGGTGAAGTACGAAACCTCGCCGAGCAGTCCCGTCAGGCAACGGCCCAGGTCAGCAGCATTCTGAGCGAAATCCAGAAAGCTGCCAATACAGCCGTGATGGTCACCGAGAAGGGCACAAAAAGTGCGGAAAGTGGTGTGGAGTTGGCCCAATCCACGGGTGATTCGATCCGTGTCATCCAGGAGCATGCGCAACAAGCGGTGGCAGCTGCCGCACAGATCGCAGCCAGCGCGCATCAGCAATTAGCCGGAATGGATCAGATCACACGGGCGATGGAGAATATCAATCAAGGTGCAACCCAAACCCAGAAAGGCATGCAACAGGTGGATCAGTCAGCGCAAAACCTTAATGATCTGGCCAGGCAACTGACCAGCATTGTACAACAATACAAGATATGATGACAGAAGGCCGCAGGTTTAACGACTGCCCCCCTTCCTATAAAGTCCTTGTCATCTATAAGGAAATTGAAGATGCCCTTATCAGATAAAATGTTAAAAGAATTGATGGTCACGTTTCAGGCAGAACTTCAAGAACATCTCAGCATGCTGACCAAGGATCTTCTTTCGCTGGAACAAAATCCAACCTCCAATGAACGCTCCAACCTGCTCACCAATGTTTTCCGAGCCGCCCACAGCATTAAGGGGGCAGCTCGAACTGTTAACCTGAAAGACATTGAAACCATTTCTCACCGAATCGAGGACGTTTTGGTAAAAATTCGTGAAGGTTACCTCTCCCTCACCCCACACCTTTTTGACGTCCTCCTGTCGGCCGTCGATGCTATCGGCAATGTTATGGCCGCCCATCTGCGCGGGGAGCAGATGCCCGGCGAAGTCATGGCAGCAGTCCTTACCCATCTTGATGATCTCGTTAGGGGACAGACGGAGTCCGGTTCGGCTCAGGCAACGATCGAGACCTCAGGAGGAGAAAAGTCGCTTCCCTCTGAACCCTCGGTTCCCATGTCTTTGGATTCAGCCGAAGGGTCTTTTATTGCCGGGGGAAAAAAACAGCCCCCCATTGGCCCGCGCCCGACACAGGTAGACGATACTATCCGTGTGCGGACCACTAAGCTCGACACTCTGATGGACGGTCTGGGCGAGTTGCTGGTGATGCAAATGCGGACAGAGAAGCTCCTGTCCCAGATGAAAGCTTTGCAGGAACGCACCATGCGCTGGCAAAAGGATTGGCGGAAGGCCAGCCCCCATTACAATCGTCTACGAAGGAACAACTCTAAGGCAGACAAAATAGGCCTGATACCACTGTTTGACTTTCTGGAGAAAAATGAACAAGAGCTCAAAGCCCTTGGTTCCGAGCACAACACGTTACTGGACCACCTAATGAATGACCGCAACCATCTGCAGATCATCACTAACGATCTGCAAAATGGAATCCGCAGTACACGCATGCTACCCATTACCACTTTGTTCGACCTCTTCCCACGCATGGTGCGCGACCTTGCTCACAACCAAAGCAAGGATATCGTCCTGGAGGTGCAAGGGCAAGAAGCGGAGGTGGATCGTCAAGCCCTGGAACTGATGAAGGATCCCCTGACCCATCTCCTGCGTAATGCGGTAGACCATGGCATTGAACCGCCTGAGGAGCGCCTGGCGATAGGAAAACCCCGCCATGGCACCATTCGACTCTGTGCAGAACAGCGTGGCAACAACTTGGTGTTGACGGTCTCCGATGATGGCCGCGGCATCAACCTGGATGCAGTGCGTAAGGCGGTTATGGAACAGGGTCTGGTTTCTTCTGAAAAGATAGCTAGCTTTAATGAACGTGAAGTCGTCGAGTTGATCTTCCATTCAGGACTGTCGACGGCCAGCCAGATCACTGACCTTTCTGGCCGCGGTATCGGTCTGGATGTGGTCCGGAAAAATCTTGAACAGATACATGGATTGATTCAGGTGGAAACCAAGCTTGGTGTGGGCACCTCCTTCGTCCTGATGCTGCCGATCACGCTGACAACCAGCCAGGTGTTGTTAGTGCGCGTGGCAGGGGAAACGGTTGCACTGCCGATGACAAATGTGGAGCGGATTCTGCACGTGAACGTGTTAAAAGTGGGCAGCATTGATGGACATTCCGCCATCTACGCCGAGGGTCGTCCCCTGCCCTTAGTCAGTCTGGCAAACATTCTCAAACTACCTGAAGTGGAACAACCCTTACCTCCTGATGCCAAAATTCCGGTGGTCATCCTGTCCGTGGCTGAAAGGCATATCGCCCTGCGGGTAGGTGGTTTTCTGTCTACACAACAAGTCGTACTCAAATCATTGGGAGGCCAGTTGCGCAGGGTACGAAACGTCGCAGGAGCCGCCATCCTGGGTGACGGTCAGTTAGTGACTATCCTGAATGTCTCTGACCTGATGAAGTCCATTCATTCAAAGTCAGTCGCCTCCTCGACACTGCCCATCGTCTCCAAAGAAGCTCGACGATGGCGTGTGCTATTAGCTGACGACTCGATTACCACCCGGACACTTGAAAAGCATCTCCTGGAGAATGCGGGCTATGAAGTTCTTACCGCGGCCGACGGCCAGGAGGCATGGGAATTGATTCGCAAAAATGAGAAGGGATTGCCGGATCTGGTGGTTTCGGATGTCAATATGCCCAGAATGGACGGATTCGTCCTCACGCAATCCATCAAGAGTGAAAGTTCGTATGCCCGTGTCCCAGTTATCCTGGTTACATCCTTGGAATCTCCCCAAGACAGATTACATGGCATGGAAGCAGGCGCAGATGCCTATATTGTTAAAAGTACTTTTGATCAAAGGGAATTGCTAAATACCATCGACCGATTAATCCGGTAACTCCATGATTCCCCTCTCCCCTGAAGGGAGAGGGTGGAGGTGATGGGAATTCAATCTCAGGAGGTAATACACAATGATTCGTGTACTCATCGTCGATGACATGAAGACTATTCGATTGTCGCTTCGCCAAATCTTGGAGAGTGATCCGGAACTGACCGTGATAGAGGAAGCAGCGAGTGGTGAAGAGGCAGTGGCCTTCTGCCGGAAAGCCCGTCCAGATATCATCACCATGGACATCAACATGCCAGGCATGGGTGGCTACGAGGCCATCCGTCAGATCATGAGCGAAACACCCTGTCCAATTGTGGTCATCACGGGCATCGGATCCCAATATCTAATGGACGTAAGTTTCAAGGCCTTGGCACTAGGTGCACTGACGGTTCTGCCAAAACTAAGAGGGGTCTCCCTCGATGATCCTGAGGTAAAAAGCCTCATCCGACAGATCAAAACTATGGCTGGGGTTAAAGTGGTAAAACGATCGTTGCAAACGGGATCATCACCAGCAATGCTCAACAAAGCTAGCCTCCATCTGGCCGCTCCGGCAAAAGACAAAGATGCTGGCTCATTCAAGTTTCATAAGGAAGCCCAGTTGGTGGCCATCGGCCTATCCACGGGTGGCCCTCCGGCTCTACAGACGATCTTGAGTGGTCTATCGTCCAACTTTCCCTTACCCATTGTAATCGTGCAGCACATTAGTCAGGGTTTTATGTTCGGTCTGGCAAGCTGGCTGAGTAACACGACCCCTCTCCGATGTAAGGTAGGGGAGCTAGGCGAGACTATTAAACCCGGCACTGTATATTTTGCTCCAGACAACTTTCATCTGACCTTCAAGACCCCTAGCAACCTGTGGCTTGATAGTTCTGAACCAATCGACGGCCACCGTCCATCGGCCACCGCTCTCTTTGAATCTGTGGCCCAAAATTTCAGGGCAAAGGCGATCGGCATCTTGATGACCGGAATGGGAAAGGACGGCGCACAAGGGCTGAAAACTATGTTTGAAGCCGGTGCTTATACGATCGTCCAAGACGAAGCCAGCAGCCTGATCTTTAGCATGCCCAAAGCTGCCATTGAACTCAACGCCGTGAGGGAAATTCTTGGTATCGACCTCATCGCTCTCCGGTTGAAGAGCCTGGCGGAAAAAATTCCTGAGCAGAAGGAGACATTAAGTGACGGAAGAGAAGGAGAAAAAACATATCTTGCTGATCGAAGATAGTCCTACACAGGCGCAATATATGCATTTGCTCTTAGAAGATGCAGGTTACCAGATCGCCTTCGCTGAAACCGGTCAGAGGGGTATTGAAATCGCTCAGGACTTACAACCCGACGTGGTCTTGCTTGATGTGGTGCTCCCGGATATGGATGGATTCAGCGTTTGCAAACGGATCCGTCAACAGTCACAACTCTACATCCCCATCCTGATGCTTACAGAGAAGCGCACTGACATGGTAGATAAAGTAGGCGGCCTGACGGTCGGTGCAGACGAATACCTGAGCAAGTCAGCGGAGGACCAAGAGTTGTTGGCCCGTGTGGCATCCCTCTTGCGCATCCGGCAAGTGATCGAGGAAATATACAAACGTATGGAAGGTGGGGAACACATCTATCAAACATTTAGGCAGCCGATGCTGACCGATCGTTTGACCGGTCTCTACAACCGCCATTATTTCGCTGAAGATCTGCACAGACAATTTGCCCTTGCCCAGCGCTACCTCAATCCCCTGGGGTGCATCATGATGGACATTGACCTTTTTCACGATTTCAATACGCGTTATAGCGATCCTGCAGGAGACTGGATGTTACAAAGCGTTGCAAGTTTGATAAAACAAAACGTGCGTGAAGTGGACATGATTGCGCGATATGGGGGAGAAGAATTCGTCGTCCTGCTACCTATGACTGATATGAGTGGGGCCGCT
>Ga0154685_1078_pt4 | contig 11692 bp, 13 predicted proteins | sample Rifle2008BG13ft_FD_116114 | JGI IMG/M metagenome (GOLD analysis project Ga0154685, IMG submission 116114) | Deltaproteobacteria bacterium RBG_13_47_9 | reverse complement strand
CACTAACTGAATCTGGCTCTCTAAGGGGGTGATGATAAAGAAACCTCCCAGTCCATATGTTCTCGCACAACGGGCGATGTCGTGGATATCAAAATTGGTCACGGCCGTGGCGACGATTTCCTTTTTTTTGTCATAGATAGGGTGGTGAACCAATCCGATATAGATATTAGACTCCATCTCCAACCCTCTTTTAGCTTTATCCTTCGTACGCAGGGATCTCCTTTAAAAGTGCTTCTTCCCTGATCTGCCATCCTTTCCACAGGGTTTAATGCTCTTTTCCCAGATTACCATCCTCCATTGATCCGCACTCACGGATTCCCTCCAGCAGTTTCTTGTCCTCGCAGGAGAGATCGGCTTTCGCTAAAAGATCGGGTCGCCTCATCAATGTTCGCTTAAGGGCCTCTTTTTTTCTCCAAAGATTAATGGCTGGATGGTTTCCTGAAAGAAGGACCCCGGGGACAGAACTTCCCATGAAATTGGAAGGCCTGGTATACTGGGGGTATTCTAAAAGGGAATTAAAAAAGGAATCCTCCTCAGCCGACCGATCAGATCCTAAGACACCGGGGAGGAGTCTTGAAACAACATCGATAAGAACCATCGCTGCCAGTTCTCCTCCTGTTAGAACGTAATCCCCCATCGAGATCTCTTCTTCTACAAATAGTTCTCTCACCCTTTCATCCACCCCCTCATATCGGCCGCACAGAAGAATAAGGTGGTCCCGAGCACTCAACCTGCGGGCGATTTCTTGATTAAATGGTTTTCCCTGGGGCGTGAGATAGACAGTCCGGCTGGATGGGTTTTGGGACTTGATCCATTGAATGGCTCGGGCAATGGGCTCTACTTTCATCACCATGCCCTGGCCTCCTCCATAGGGGGCGTCATCCACGATCTGATGTTTATCTAGGGCAAAGTCTCTGATGTTAACGGTTCGGATTTGGAGGAGCCCTCTCTCGATCGCCCTACCTAAGATGCTTTCCTGAAAGGGAGAGGAAAACATATTCGGAAAAAGAGTGAGAATGTCAAACCTCATCTTCCTCCTCCCAGAGTCCCTCCATTCGAATGACCTTGATCACCCCTTTCCCGAGATCCACGCTCTGGATGACTTCCTCGGTGGCCGGTAGAAAGATCTCCCCTCTCTTCCCTTCAACAACATAAATATCGTTCGCCCCAGTAGAAAATAGGTCCTTCACCTTCCCGACCTTTTTCCCCTCCCCTGTTTCAACCGTCATTCCCAGAATATCGATCCAATAATATTCCCCTTCTTTTAAAGAGGGGAGGGCTGTTTTTTCAACAAGAATCTTTTTTCCAATCAAGGGCAGGACGTCCTCAATCCTTTCAATGGTGTTTAATCGAAGGATGAGGCGGGATGGTTGAGGAATCACCTCCAAAACTTCATAGGGTTTAAGTCCACCCCCACTGTCCTCAAGGAAGATCTCTCGATAGTGAAGGAATTGTCTAACGTCCTCCCCAAAATACTTCACCTTGATCATTCCCCTGATTCCATGGGGTTTAACTACCTTGCCGATCGGGAGGAGATCCTTCTCCAAGGCCATTACTCAAGGATTTCTAAGACAGAATGTCTCCCTAAGTTTGCGGAGGCAGCGCCCAGGATGACCCGAATGGCTCTGGCTGTCCTGCCCTGTTTTCCAATCACCTTCCCCAAATCTTCCTTGGCGACAGAGAGTTCGATGACCGAAGTCCTTTCCCCCTCGATCTCGGAGACCTTGACTTGATCCGGTTGATCCACCAATGCCTTTGCGATGTATTCTATTAAATCTTTTGTATTCATATCCCCACCTCCACTTATTCCAATGGTCCTAAGAGAGATCCATGAAGGCAAAGGTTTGGGAAAAGGCAACCTTATTCATTTTTCCCTTCCACCCACTTTTTCGAAACACCGGATCGAATTAAAAGTTGACGGACAGTCGGGGTGGGTTGTGCTCCCTTTCTCAACCACGCGATAGCCTTCTCTTCTTTGAAGTGGACTTCCACAGGATCTTTTTTGGGATCATAAGTTCCTACTTGATCAATAAAGCTTCCATCCCTCGCCGAACGACGATCTGAAACCACAATTCTGTAAAAAGGGGTTTTCTTCCCACCAAATCTCATTAATCTCATGGATACAGCCATATCCTTCCGGATCACCTCCTTCCTCTAAAACACCCAACCACAAATCCTAAGTCCCAACTCATTTTCAAATCCCAATTGAAATGGCCCAACAGAGTCTGTTTTGAATTGGGAGGATTGGATCGCTACATATTTAAATCAGAGAATTTTTCTCTAACATGTTTGGTTCGTATTTATTTGAAATTGGGTACTTGGGATTGGGTGTTTTCCTATCGCTATGCGCGATGCTTTTTGCGCTTTGCGTCTTTATGAAAAGAATGGCATCTGTCCTCTTCCCAATCCTCTTTCCCCCATCTTGGTGAACTGCTTCATCATCTTTCGAGCTTGGGCATACCGTTTGAGAAGTTGGTTCACCTCTTGAACACTCGTTCCACTTCCTTGAGCGATCCTCAATCTCCGGCTTCCATTGATGATCTGATAATAAGTTCTTTCCCTTGGCGTCATGGAATTGATAATGGCCTCCACCCTCTTCAAACCCTTTTCGTCAAAGTCAATGCTTCCCAATCCCTTCATCTTTTTCGATAACCCAGGGATCATTCCTAAGATCGATTCCAATGACCCCATTTTTCGAACCTGTTGTAGCTGGTCCCGAAAATCCTCCAAGGTGAAAGAGTCTTTTCGGATCTTCTTTTCTAATTCCCTTGCCTTTTTCTCATCGAAAACAGCTTCTGCCTTTTCGATCAGGGTTAAGACATCACCCATCCCCAAAATCCGAGAGGCCATACGATCTGGATGAAAAACCTCTAAGGCATCCAGTTTCTCCCCTACGCCAATAAATTTAATGGGCTTCTCTGTCACTGATTTGATGGAAAGGGCAGCCCCCCCCCGGGCATCCCCATCCATTTTGGTTAATATAATTCCATCAATGCCCAATCGCTCATTGAAACTTTTTGCGATATTGACAGCATCCTGCCCGGTCATGGCATCCGCCACTAAGAGAACTTCTTTGGGTTTGAGATGCGCCTTCATTTCCCGAAGTTCAAGCATTAATGCCTCATCGATATGCAATCTTCCTGCCGTATCAATAAGTATCAGATCATAGCCCCCTTTGAGGGCAAACTCCTTACCGCTTAAACAGATATCCAGTGGTGTTTGGGATGCCTTCGGACGGTAAAAATCAACTTTTAGCTCCTCTCCTAACCTCTGCAATTGTTCGATCGCAGCGGGTCGATAGACATCTGCCGGAATCAGGTAGGGGCGTTTCTTCTTTTCCTGAAAATATCTGGCAAGTTTACCGGCGGTCGTTGTTTTCCCGCATCCATGAAGACCGACTAACATGATTGGAACCGGAGGACTTCCGGAAAGGTTAATCTTCTGCTCCTCACCGCCCATCAAGGCAGTGATCTCTTCTTTCACAATTTTGATCAACTGTTGCGCGGGAGTGAGACTATCCATTACCTCCTGGCCAATGGCTCTCCCTTGGACGGACTGGATGAAGTCCTTAACGACCTTAAAATTGACATCACCCTCCAAAAGGGCGATTCTGACCTCTTTTAAAGCCTCCTGGATATTCTGTTCGGTCAATTTCCCATGACCCTTCAGTCTTTTAAAAATAGCTTCGAGTTTTTCAGAGAGGTTTTCAAACATATTCAAGCTCAAAAATTATAAATAATTTATATTATTAGATTTTTCCCTATTTGTCAAATCCAGGCATCTGCCTGCGATTTAGAGACCTTTAATGATTTTCCATTCTTTTCCCTCTTTCTTGAAAAAGAGGGCTTCTTTTCCGGAATATCGATTCTTCTTCTCCCCTTTTTCAACCTCTAAATTAAACTGATGGATGACGGTTGCCGTTTCCCCTTCGATGTCGATGGATCGATCCCAACTGGAATATTCAATCCGGTCGAAGGCCTTGAAATATCCCTCTATCCGACACTGAAGTCGGATGAAGTCCTCATCTTTATCTTGGTAAGTTTTTGAAATACAAGAGAGGTAGAGGGAAAGGTTCTTCTGTTTCAGAGCCTCCTCCCTTCGACTCAATAGTTGATCGATTTTCTCTTCTTCAGAAACCTGGCAGGCTAAGAGGAAGAAAACGGCAAACAAAAAGAAGAAAGCGCTTCTTCTCATTTTTCCTTTTCAGAGACCTCTTCGGGATCAATCTTGGCCTTTCCCCGTTCTGTCATTCCTCCCTTTACTTGAATTCGATTCTGTTGGATGTCAAAGACAATCTCATTGCCTGAAATGATATTTTTCCCTTCCAGAACCTTTGGATTACCCGTCAACACGACTTTTTGATCGAGATTGTAAAAAACTGCCCTCTGACAGTTTGCCGCCCGAAGCCCTTGTTGGATCTTCACATTCCCATCCGCAATGACCCTTTCGATTCCCTTACCATCTTTTAAGATGACAGCCTCTATTGAATCCGCATAGATCACGATATCTTTCTGGCGGGCCACAACATTGCCTTTAAAAACGATTAAATTCTCCCTAGAGTGCGCTTCGACTCTGTCCGAGCTGATATCCATGGGCTCACTGGTATCCACAAACCCATCTTGTCCTGACTCTAAGAGGTTATCCTTCTTAGGTTTCTCCTCTTTTTTAAGAGATGACTGGGCACTGGGTAATGCGGCCATCCTTTTCTCCTCGTGAGGAGTTAACTCAATCTTCGTTTCAGCCTTGGGCCCTTCTTCCTTCGTTAGACCCACACTTCCGGCGGGTTCTTTCCTTTTGGCCTCCTCAGGAGTGGCTTGGGTTCGGTCCTCCTGCATTTGTTCCTGAGGTAAGGGAAGGTTCGTTTTTTTAGTTTCCTCTTTCGGGGGAACCAACTTCTTTGAGGTATCTCTGTCTGGAGGGGGAACCTTCTCTTCTTCTCCCTTCTTTGGCTCAATCTTCTTCTCATCGAGGGAAAGAGGTCGTTTTCGTTCATCTTCGAATTTAATTAAAGCCACCTCAACCCTTTCAGGGTCCGCCTCTGCTGGTTGGCTTCTCTTCTTAGCCTCCTCGGCTTTGGCCTTACGAGGCGAAGCTTCTGCCTCTATCCTCCCTTTTTCCAGAATGGACTTGGCCTCTTTGTAATGTGAGCTTTTGGGGTATTCGTTGACCATCTTAGCAAAGGCTTCCTTGGCCTTTTCCCACTGCTCAAGTTCGAAATAACTTTCTCCCAATAGATAAAGAGTTTCGTCCTCTTCAGGGCTTTTAGGAAAGCGCTTCAACAGTTCTTCAAAACGAACTGCAGCCGCCTGAAAATTCCCACGTTTGTAATAGTAATTTCCAATATAAAATTCATGGCCGGCCAATCGTTTTTTGCAAACATCCATTTTGATTATGGTCTTTTCCGTGAAGAGATTCGGAGGATAATTGGCAATTAGATATTCGAAATGGGAGAGGGCCTTCCTGGTGGAAGTCTGATCCCGATCAAAACTGAGCATTTGATTGAAATAGGCCATCCCAATCTGATATTGGACATAAGGAATCTCATCATGGGTGGGATGGATTTTCTTAAACTCTTCATAGGCTGCAATGGCTTCCAGATATTCTTTTTTAAAGAAATGACAATCCCCAACCTTCAGCTCCGCCTGAATCGTATAGGGAGGGCTATCAGGAAAATTCGATTTCAGCTGTTCAAATATCTTCAAAGCCTCCCCATAGTTTCTTTTATTGAATAGATTCAATCCCTGTTGATACAGGGCTCCCGGATCACCTTGAGTCGTCTTGACATCCTTCCCAGCACATCCAAAAAAAAGGGAAAAGACAAGGGGTAGAAAGAGAATCCACTTGAGGAAAATATTTTTCTGCATAGGACTTTTTATAAAAATAATGCATTAATTATGATAGGAAGGGCGCGGGATGTCAATATAAACATTTGTCACTCTCATGGGCTAAACCCATGAGCCGATTAAGGGCCATGATATCTACTTAAAAAGCTACGCCAATATGCCTCCATCTACCAATAAAGTGTGTCCTGTCACATAACAGGAGGCATCAGAAGCCAAAAAGAGGGCGGCGCCGACAAGATCGGTTGTTTCAGCCGCACGGCCAAGCGGTATGGAAGCCTCGATCTGTTTTAAGGACGCTGGATCACTCCAACTGGGCCGACTGAATTCCGTTTTGACCATTGCGGGGGCAATGGTGTTTGTCCTGATCCCGAACCCGCCCAGTTCCTGGGCTAACACCCGGGTCAGCATCACCACTCCTGCCTTTGCAACCGAGTAAGCGCCCATGCCCGGGCCCACCTTGAAAGCAAACTGAGACGCAATATTAATAATACACCCCTTCCTTTGCTCAACCATTTTCCTGCCGACTGCCTGAGCGCAGAGGAAATACCCTTTAAGATCCACGCCCAAAAGCTGATCCCAGTCCTTCTCAGCCAGATCGAGGATGGGAGATCTGATCAGGATGCCTGCATTATTTACCAGAATATCGATCACACCCAATTGACGGATGACCTTTTGAACCAGATGATCAACATCCGTTTTTTTGCTGGTATCTGTTTGCAGCCCCATGGATTGCCGACCTCGCCTTTGAATTTCCTCAACCACCGTCCTGATCTGACCATCATCGACAACGAGGTCACATACGGCGACATCTGCCCCTGCCTCTGCAAAAGCCAACGCAATCGTCTTTCCGATTCCCTGCCTGCCTCCAGTCACCAGAGCCACTTTACCCGTCAGAGAAAAATTAGGTAAACTCACCGCTTCCCCCTCCGCTTCACTTTTTTTATCCACCTTTTTATTGACCGATCGGTTGCCGAAAGTTGTCTCACATTTTAGCCGCGTATCAAATGTTTGTCAATTTCCCCTTAATCTTTTTATCTTGAAATTCTTCAGGAGAGCCCTTAAGATAATTAAAAACGCAGAGGTGCTGCCTAACGAAGGCAGGTCTAAGACATAAAGCATAGGGTCAAGAGAGATTCGAGATAAGGTTTTCTTTTCCGTGGTGTGTCTGACAGTGGGCGGTAGAGATTCTTGGAATCATTAAATTCATAAAGAAAGGAAAAGGCCGATGCGGATCGAGATGGCAAGAAGAATTCAAGAAATTCCTCCTTATCTCTTTGCAGAGATTGACAAGAAAAAAGAGGAGTTGAGGCAGAAAGGAGTGGATCTGATCGACCTGGGGATCGGAGATCCGGATCTCCCCACCCCTCAAGCGATTATCGAGCGGTTAAAAAGGGCTGCGGAGAATCCCAAGAACCACCGTTACCCCTCCTACGAGGGGATGGTCGATTTTAGAACTGCCGTGGCCAAATGGTGCGAGAAGAGATTTGGCGTCAAGTTTAATCCCAGGACAGAAGTGCTTACCCTTATCGGTTCAAAGGAAGGCATCGCCCATATCCCGCTCGCCTTTGTCAACCCCGGAGATGTTGTGCTGGTTCCTACCCCTGGGTATCCTGTCTATCGTGTTTCCACTCTGTTTGCCGGAGGAACCCCTTATTTTTTCCCCCTACGGAAAGAGAACGGTTTTCTTCCGAATCTTTCTGAAATTCCCGAGGAGGTGCTCGAGAAAGCAAAACTTCTTTTTATCAACTACCCTAATAATCCGACCTCTGCGATCGCCGAGAAACCATTTTTTGAAGAGGTGGTTGCCTTTGCTCGCCGTTATCGGATTATCGTCTGTCATGATGCCGCTTATTCCGAGCTGGCCTTTGATGGATGTCGACCCCTGAGTTTCTTTGAGATTGAAGGGGCCAAAGAGGTCGGCATTGAATTTCATAGCCTTTCCAAGACCTTCAATATGACGGGTTGGAGAATCGGCTTTGCTGTCGGTTGCTCCGAAATCGTCTCCGCTTTGGGAAGAGTCAAAACCAATATTGACTCAGGAGTCTTTCAGGCCATCCAGGAGGCGGGGATAGAGGCCCTGAACCAATTCGATACACCCCTAGCAGAAGTCATCCAAATCTATGAGAGACGAAGAGATGTGATGGTAAAGGGTCTTCGGGAAATCGGTTTGGAGGTGGAGAAGCCGAAAGCCACATTTTACCTCTGGATTCCAGTTCCGAGAGGATATACTTCAGCCCGATTCGCCACACTTTTAATTGAACAGGGAGGGATCGTCGCTACGCCAGGCAATGGTTTTGGAGAGGCCGGAGAGGGTTATATCCGAATGGCCCTGACGGTAGATGAAGGCAGATTGAAAGAAGCGATCGAAAGGCTGAAACAGATCCGGTTTTAAAGATTTTTCCGGATGTAAAAAGTCAGCGTTGGACCCGGTCATTTACCGTCTTTTATGATTCCTTTTCGATCCTTCAACGATGGGGAAAGGGGGTAGAAATGCAAGAACTTTTATCTGAGGCGCTCCTTGTTGGTATACTCATTCTCGTGAATGGGTTTTTTGCAGGGACCGAGATCGCGGTGGTAACGGCAAGGAAAAGCCGGATCAAGGAGATGGCTGAACGTGGGAAAAGAAATGCAAAAATCTTTCTAAAACTAAAAGAGGAACCGGACCGGTTTCTTGCCACGATTCAAATAGGGATCACCAGTGTAAGTGTTCTTGCCTCAGCGGTTGGAGGGGCGGCGGCAGTGAAGATCATCAAACCTGCTCTTCAGGCGGTTCCCTTTGAGGTCATTGCGATTGCCGCAGAACCGATTGCGATCGGCATCGTTGTGGTCATGATCACCTATTTTTCTCTGATCTTTGGCGAGCTCATACCCAAATCGATTGCATTAATGCATCCAGAAACGATTGGACTCTGGACGGCAAGATTCATCGATAGCTTTTCAAACTTCGCTGCAATCTTCGTTAAAATCCTTACCTTCAGCACCTCCCTCGTGCTCAGGCCATTTGGCAGAAAACCATTCACCGAGAGGGCTTATATCTCCGAGGAAGAGGTTAAGATATTGATTAAAGAAGGCGGAAAACATGGGATTTTTGAGCCCACCGAAGAAAAAATTCTTCAGAGTGTTTTTGAATTTACAGACATGTCCACAAAAGAAGTCATGGTTCCGGACATACAGATGGTGGCCATCCAGATTGATCAATCGGCCCAAGAAATCATTTCCGTCATCGAAGAGGAACAGTTCTCCCGTTATCCCGTTTTTGGAAAGGAACTGAATGATATCCGAGGAATCCTTTATGCAAAAGACTATCTCACGATCCTTGGCAAAACAGGACAGGTCGATATCCGAAAGATTATCCGGCCCCCTTTTTTCATACCGGAAACAATGAAAATCACTCTCCTCTTAAAAGAAATGCAAAAGAGGAGAACCCACATGGCCTTGGTGGTGGATGAATATGGAGGGGTGTCCGGTTTAGTGACCATCGAGGATCTGATCGAGGAGATCGTTGGAGAGATCAGGGATGAACATGATATCGAGAGTCCTGTGATCCAGCTTGCTGAGGGAGGCTTGTTGATCGATGCGTCGATCAGCCTGAGGGATTTAAAAGAGGATCATCACATTCTACTTCCGGATTCACCGGAATACGAAACGCTTGGAGGGTTCCTGATGACCACTTTGCAAAAGATTCCTCGGGTCACAGATGTGGTGGAAACGGGAGGGAAGCGAATCAGTATCGTCGAGATGGTCGGACAGAGGATTTCAAAGGTGAAGCTGGAAAAACTTCCTGAATCTTCCCCCGGAGAAACAACGGGCTAAGGGTTCAGAGCAAAGGGTTAAATCTTTACCCGTTTTTTTATTCTGAATTCCGAAATCCATGCACTTATATTTTTTCCTGTTGTCCTCCCACCCCCATCTCGGGTATCCTCAACGTGGGCTGTCCATCGCTCACGGGAACTCCTTGGCCGTCCTTACCACAGGTCCCGATCCCAAAGCCGAGGTCATTGCCTACCCGATCGATCTCTTTCAGGATCTGAGGTCCATTGCCAATAAGCATCGCTCCCCGGACAGGTTCTCCCACACTTCCTTTCTCGATAAGATATCCCTCGCTGACCTCAAAGACGAAATCTCCATTAACGGTATTGACCTGTCCCCCGCCCATTTTCTTCACGAATAATCCTTTTTCTACGGAACGAATAATCTCTTCGGGTTTGGTCTTACCAGGTACGATCAGGGTATTGCTCATCCTCGGGATGGGTTTATGCTGATAGGATTCCCTCCTTCCATTTCCGGTGGATTGAACCCCCTCTTTGAAGGCTGTGAGCCGATCATAAAGATATCCCTTTAATATCCCCTCTTCCACCAACAGCGTTTTTTGAGGTGCTACACCTTCGTCATCAAAAGCATAGGAACCTCTCATCTTGGGCAGTGTCGGATCGTCAACGACGGTGATCAGAGACGAGGCCACCTTCTCCCCGATTTTTTTAGAATAGACCGAAAGCCCTTGTTGAGCCAAATCGGCCTCCAAACCATGGCCGATGGCTTCATGGATCATCGTCCCTCCTGCTTGGTTCGATAAGACAACCATCATTCTTCCAGTAGGAGCCGTTCTTGCTGAAAGCATGAGGAGCGACCTCCGGGTTGCGCCATTTGCCACTTCCTCAGGAGGATGGAGATCAAGAAGTTCAAACCCCATTGCCCCTCCGATTGCCTCATAACCGGTTTGGACCACATTCTCTTTGGCGGAAACCACCTGGACCGAAAAAACCGTTCCAACCCTCTCGCCTTTCGATAAAACTCCCTCGGAATTGGCAATGGAGAGAACCTGACTGACGTCTCGATAGAGGACCCTCACTTGTTGAACATGAGGGTCGAGCCTCCTGGCCGTGTCGTTTGCCTGCCTTACGACAGAAACCTTCTCTTTAATCGAGACGCCCTCTGGATGTTTTTGAATCGCCAAGAGAGGGTTTGACATTTGAAGAGATGAAGAAGGGGATTGAAAGTGATGAGAGAGATCCATGGTCCTTCCGCCTCCATCTTCTTTTACGGCCTTGTTCAGCCTTCCTGCTAAGCGGAGAAGATCTTCCTCGGCGACTTGGTTCGTAAAACCGTAAATCGTCCTTCCGTTAAAAAGGACTCGAAGCCCCACTCCGATGTCCTGGCCGGAAATCACTTTCTCAATTCGATCCGCTTCACAGATGATGAGAACGGAATCGTTCTGTTCAAAGAAAAGGTCCGCAAATTCTCCCCCTTCTTTGAGTGCTTCCCCGAGTATCTTTTGAACTGGAAGATCGATGTTCATTCAACTCTCCCTTCGTTGGGTCAATGTATTTAAAAACTCAAATCCCAAATTCCAATACCCAAATCAATCCTTATCCCCCATTCTGAATAACCGAGACCGATTCTGTTTTAAATTTGGAATTCGGGTCATTGGAGCGTATTTGGGATTGAGTGGTTATCTCGAATCCCTAAACTCTGGATTATTCCCTCCCATCGGTTGATGGTATGCTTTCAATTTGAATTTCTTTCCGAAGCCCATCGATCACTTCCTCCACATCCTTTTCCCACCCTGGGGCCACCATCAACTCCACGACTGCTTCATAGGGATCTTGGGTTCGAAGAACAGCCATTCCCTCATAGGATTCAATAATAAATTTAAAATAAGCGATATCCTTCCGATGAAGCCTGAAATATCTGGACTGTGTATCCATTCCTCAATCGGTATCAGTTCGGAGTTTGTTGTTCGGGGTTTTTAAACATTCTTAATCATCTGTTCATTCACCGTTAGTCCCAACTCCGAACTCTTAACTCCGGACTTTTTTGATCAGCGTTCCTTTGACATCCCCAATCAGGGT
>Ga0154685_1094_pt10 | contig 11794 bp, 13 predicted proteins | sample Rifle2008BG13ft_FD_116114 | JGI IMG/M metagenome (GOLD analysis project Ga0154685, IMG submission 116114) | Deltaproteobacteria bacterium RBG_13_47_9 | reverse complement strand
CATCCCGGAAGATCGTTTTGACCAATCCTTCATTCCGGAGAACGCCGAAGTTTGGCTATTAACGCCCGTAGGCGGAGGGTAGTCTGTCTTAGATCGATATCAATGCATAGATCAGACAGGGGGCGCTGGGTTAAAGGCTCTCCGCCCTTTAGCCCTCTATGGATAACTCAAATGAACTCACCCAACCATTATACGCAATACATTATCAAAGGGAGGTAAGACCATGGAAAGAAAATTATCAATCATTGGAAGTCTGCTACTGGTCATGGCCATTGCATGTCCAGCAGTCCTGAGGGCAGAGGAACCTATAACGATCAACTATGTTACGTTCGTTCCTCGGAATCATCCGATTTCGAGAGTGCTTCATGAGGATCTCCAGGAAATAGAAAAGCGCTCTGGGGGGAAGCTTAAATTCAACTACCGCGGCGGACCGGAGTCGATCAAGATCTTTGCTCAGGCCATAGCAGTAAAGGATGGTGCAGTGGACATGTGTATCATATCCCCTGACTTCATGGGCAAACTTCTAAAGGGTACGGGAATGCTTACTCTTTCAAAGACCCCTGTTCATCAACATAGGGAAACAGGGGCGTATGAATACCTGGACGGATTGTATCAAAAAGCTGGATTAAAGTACCTAATCATGTTGCCGACACATCAGGGGGACTCATTATATTTTGTCAGCAAGAAACAAATCAATAAACCGTCGGATTTTAAAGGGTTGAGCCTTGCAGGAACAGGGATTTTTGATTCGATAGGCCCTGCCTTAGGAATGACGCCGGTCGCCATGCAAATGCCTGAACAGTACACGGCTTTGGAAAGGGGATTAATCGACGTTGGACGAGGGGGGATAAACTCAATTTTTACTTTTAAATTATATGAGGTCGCCAAATACTTCGTCAAGCCCGGTTTCGGCTCGCTTCCCGCTAACCTGTTTATGAACCTGGGAAGATGGAAGAGCATGTCAAAGGATCTTCAGGATCTTCTCGTCAATAGCTTATATGAACTTGCGCCTCAGGCGGCAGCTAAACATGCCAAGATCGACGAGGAGTACTTTAAGAAAGCGGTGGAAGGCGGTTTGAAGGTTGTTCAATTCAAAGGCGCCGATCGGGAATGGTATCTGAAGACAGTCAATGATGCCATCTATGAACACCAATCAAGGGATGCGCCTGATGTTGCCCGTAAGATCTTTGAACTTACCAACAAATAGCAGGTGCTTCTAATTCCTTGGGATCAGGCAAAGTCCAAGGGATTCTCCGTCAGTAAACCATTCATAAGGTTGAAACGAGAAGGAACGAAGAGCCGCTGTGGAGGGAAGAGTGAAGCAGGGAGGAAACGGGCGCATATTTGACCGTATTCTTGAAATGGGGTGTGTCGGGGCAATGGCGATGATCCTATTCTCAATGATGGGGGTCAGTGCGCGGGTTGGCATCAGATATATCTTTGGTGTCCCTATCAATTGGGTGATCGATGTTTCTACGATTCTTCAGCTTTACTTAACCTTCCTGGCGGCAGCCTGGTTGCTGAGAGAGGAAGGGCATGTATCGATAGATATCATATTTTCATTTCTAAAACCCCGCCATCGGTTCTTCCTCCAAACGATAAATTCCTCTCTCTGTGCCGTGGTGTGTGCGATCATTACTGTCTATGGAGCAATCGAGACATGGTCAAGTTGGAGGCTTGATCTTTATGCGGATATGCCGCTGGAGCCTCCCAAATGGATTCTCCTTATCATTGTTCCGCTGGGAAGTTTCCTGTTATTTATCCAGTCCCTCAGGAGAGCCAAAAGTTTCCTAAAGAAATACAGAAGTGGTAACTTCATGATGAACGAATAGTACGGTTTCGACAAGTTCTATAAGGAGGCAAGCGCATTGGAGTGGCCTCTTTTCTTATTGATTATTGGGTCTAGTCTCTTATTCCTGTTTTTAATGGGGATGCCCATCGCCTTAAGTTTCTTCGCTGTCATTATCGTGGGGGCACCCATGATGTGGGGTTTAGGGCCGGGCATGTCACAGTTCATCCATAGTATATCGGATTCCCTTATCAATTTTTCCCTGTTACCTATCCCCTTATATGTTCTCATGGGGGAAGTCATTTTCAACTCAAAAATTGCTCCAGACATGATTGACGCCTTGGATAAATGGATAGGGAGGTTGCCGGGCCGCCTGTCCTTGATGGCTGTGGGTGCCGGGACACTCTTTGCGACCCTGACCGGTACGAGCATCGCCAGTACGGCCATGTTAGGCAGGTCTCTTGTTCCAGAGATGGAGAAGAAGGGCTACCAAAAATCCATGAGCATTGGACCTATTCTGGGAAGTGGCGGTCTGGCGATCATGATTCCGCCCAGCACCTTGGCTGTCCTGATGTGTGCCGTTGGTGAGATCTCCATTGGACAAACCTTAATTGCTATAACAACTCCTGGTGTCATGATGGCTTTCCTCTATGGAGGATATATTATCCTGCGGTCCGTCTTTAAACCTTCCCTCGCTCCTGCCTATTCCGTCGAACACAGCACCCTCTCGGAAAAGCTTACAGCCTTTGCAAAATATATCCTGCCCGTGGGATTCATTATTTTTATGGTTGTCGGTGTTATCTATGTGGGAATCGCCACACCTACGGAGGCGGCTGCCACAGGGGCGTTAGGGTGCTTTCTGTTCTCACTGCTCCATGGAAGGCTAAGTTTTGATGTTATCAATAAATCCATGACAGGCACCGTCAAGGTCACCGCCATGGTCTATTTGATCGTTGCCGGATCGGATCTTTTTAGCCAGATGCTGGCATACAGTGGGGTTGTCAATGGTTTAAGTGAGATTGCGCTGGGTTTTCCGGAACACCGGGTTCTCGTTTTTATAGCGATGCAGTTGATCGTCTTTCTGCTCGGGATGTTTATGAATTCCCTCTCCATCATGATGATCACGCTGCCTATTTTTATGCCCGTTGTCCAAGTCTTGGAATTTAACCCGGTGTGGTTTGGGGTTATGTATTTGATCAACATAGAGACGGGGGCAATAACACCTCCGTTCGGGTTGGCGCTTTTTGTTATGAAGGGGGTAGCACCGAAGGACACGACAATGGCGGATATATGGCTTGCTGCTGTGCCTTACATCCTGTTAAACATTTTGGCGATCGTTCTTATCTATATATTTCCCCAAATAGCCATGTGGTTTGTCATGACAATGCACTAAATTATTTAACGACCTCCACCAACAAAGCCGGAGGATGGATTGTGAACCGCTCAAAGCTGTATTAAAAGCATTGGCTACCTAAAAATGGCATGACCTTTCGATCATGGCATTTGACTCTAAGCAAACTATCCCCCATCCAACGTGTGGTGTTCCATCTTTTGATACCAAGATTGGGGATCGATAAAATATTCTTCCGTGTCTTTTAGAGAAAGATAATGCTCATTTTCAATTTTTGACATGAGATCAAAGAATTCCTTCTCCCTAGGATCAGACACCGAATCCCTCAGTTCGGCATAGAACTTCGCTCCCTTTGCCTCAAAATCGAGAGCAATCCGAACAGCCTCTAAATCATCGGTATCTCTTTTAGATTTTTCATCCACTTTCTGGACGAATTCGACAAGAATGTCTTTTACAATGGTATCTTTCACCTTGAGCTGCACAGTCTCAGGCCATTTTTCCTGTTTTGACCATTTTTGATGAAGTTCCTTTAGTCGTTCATAATGCTCTAATTCATCATCTCCGATCTGCTGAAACATCTTTTTACCAAGAGGGTTCTTTGTCCTATTCGCATGTTTAAGATAGAATTCTCGCTCTCTCATCTCATTGTTGAGCGCCACTTCCAGGGCATTGAGACGTCCTTTTCCGTCCATAATCATTCCTCCCTTCTCTGGGTTTCTATTCCACCGACACCATGATCCTTCAGCCCCATGGGTTGAAAGAGAGGGACATTGTTTTTATCCTTTGACCCTTCGGAGTTCCATGACTACAGGATTGATTGGATCGGGACAGGCGATGGTCGTTTTATTTTTATCTTCTTCCCAGGGAAATTCTCCTCCATGTCGGAGCACCCGCCATGATGGGAAGATGGCATGAAATGCAGATGGGCAGATGGCTTTGGGATCCCCAGACACCCCCAGCATAAAGTCCTGACTCAGATCGAATTCTTGACCTTCAAAATGTTTAGCGCCACAGGTCCCTTTGACGGAAGTAATTTTTAAAATAACTTTTTCCGGATTTGCCATACATCGAACCTCCTTTCAATATTTTTTAATTTCAGCTTTCAAATCAGAATGGATGAGGGATAACTATTTCTCAAAAAAGTGAGCTCCCCGCCCCTGCCGATCGGCAGGCACAGGGCGGGGTCAAGGGACACTTGCCGGTCAAATCCTTAGTCGTTCACCGGAGTACGAAAATTTGCCAAAATCGGGGTACTTTGTACAAGGCGATATCTCAAGAAGGGAAATCTATTATACGAACTCCACCTATCCTTTGACCCCAAACTTTTCACTTCAAAATCTGGCCTCAACCTAAGGCCAAGATTAACCCCACCACGGCTCCCAACGATAGGGAGATATAGGGGTTACAGGTAAGGCCTCAGGTGCTCCCGATGGACCTGGTGAAATAGCTCAGGAAAAACCCGATAAGGCCGCCGATTGCCACACCTAAGAAGATTCGAAGAACCATGTTTTTCTCCTTCCTAAAAAATACCATCCCAGCGATTTAAAATCAAGGGGCGATGAGGTAATTCCCTCCGAAGGTGTGAAAAAATTGAATTCATCAGTTTTCGCCTCAAAAGGACGGGTGGATTTCCGAAGTTTTAGAATACGCTCGTTGAGCTGATGGGCTACATCCCATGGCAATAAAGAGATGTGGGTAAGCCCAGTTATACCATCGTGTACTGAAGATCAGATTTGTTTTTTAATGAATGAATGCTATAATTTTAAAAATTCTTATCAAAAAGAGAGCATGAGATGAAAACATTTGAAGGGATGATTGTAAGAAATGGGCTTATGCGAGGGGAGATCTTAAAAAAGTTTTCGAAGGAATCTCGAAGGGAATTCCGAATACCGCCATGGTCAAATGGAGTCACATTTCTGAGCAGGAGCGCTGGGCGCTGGTCTATACCGTCGTTGAATTTGTAATTCTTCCCAAGAAGAAGTAATTTGGGAGTGCTAACCGCAGAGCAAACAATGCAACAGACGACTGACAGGAGGCAGAGGACAAGGACGAAATGAAAGAATTTAGCTCCGAAGAACTGTCCTCTTTTAATGGAGAGGATGGCTCTCCGCTCTATATCGCCTTTGGAGGGAAGGTCTATGATGTCTCCAAGAGCCCCCTGTGGTCCAAGGGACACCATATGAATCGGCACCCTTCTGGAAAGGACCTCAGTGGGGCGATTTCTGCCGCACCTCACGGACCAGAGATTCTTGAACGTTATCCCCAGGTGGGGATCCTTAAAAAAGAAGTGCCGGAGGAATTAAAACACCTCCCCTCCCTCCTTCAGAGACTCCTCCGGCAATTTCCCATGGCAAGACGCCATCCCCACCCGATGCTCGTCCACTTCCCCATCGCCTTTTTGACGGCTGCATCCCTCTTCACCCTCCTCTCTTTTTTCTTTCAAAATTTTTATTTTGAGATCACCGGTTTTTACCTTCTCATCCTGGGGGCAATCGCCTCTCCCTTTGCCATGGCGACGGGGTTTCTTACCTGGTGGGTCAATTACCGTATGAAACTCACACTCTATGTGAAAAGGAAGATTCAGTTCTCTATCCTTCTTCTCATCTTCGAAATCATCCTCATCACTTGGAGAAGTTTGAATCCAGAACTATCCAACCTCCTCTACCTTATCCTGATGCTGATGCTCACTCCGGTGGTCACGCTTTTGGGATACTATGGTGGCCGAATGAGTTTTCCCCCTGAAACATAACCATAGGGGGCCTCCTCTCGTCAATAGATATTTCCTATTCTTTCCTTTATAAAATCATGGACCCGAGAAAAAACGTCAAACCACACCTTATCACTGGTTTGAATAATCTCTGCGCCGATCAGATAACCTTCATCCGATTCGTCTTGAGTGCAATGCTTGATCTTGGCAATGAAAGGGATTTCTTTTGTAAGGGATTTAGGCACTGAGATCAAGCATTCCATTGCTGAATCAACCGGCAACGTATAAGGACTTTTTACCCTAATCCCATTAGAGCTAAAATCAAGAAGTTCCATGGGGACAAATTCACCCGAATCTTTCCTGAATTTGAATAGGATGTACTTTCGATAGATTTCAGGGACGGTATATCTTTTTCCTAGACGCTTTTCTATCATTTACCCCTCCGCATTGCTAAACTTTACAGACTTTTCTAAAATTGCACCTGAGGCATAATCCCTCATCCCCGACCTTGGTAAACCGATCCTCCTCGAAGGGTAAATTGTTATCCATATCGATTAAAAGAGAATGCATATCCTTGATGCTTCCTCGGACGTGTTCCTTGATGGCTTCCACTTCCTGATGGGTCACTGAAAACCAGTTGGCTTTATCAAAGGAGAGATTATACTCGATGATCCTGAGGGAGTCGGGAGGAACCTGCCATTTTTCCATCGCGTAAAGGGCATAGCCGGAGAGCTGGATGGAAAGGTCCTCTGAGAGGCTTTTCCCGGTCTTCCAGTCGTAAATGTAAATATCCATTCCTTCCTTGATGGCACAGTCGATTGATAAATTGATCTTGATGTTGTCCAGATGAAAGGATGAAAACTCTTCCACTTCAAACCAGCCCTTTTTGGGATGAGACTTTAAGCCATCATAAATGTCAGAGGCATAAAAGTTTCTCAAACAGGTCTCCCCGTGATGGGCCACTTCCTTCCATTCGTCATCCGTTAAGGCTATTTCATATTCATGCTCAAAGAGACAGCAGCTTTTGGGATTTTTCCAATAATTCTTCGATTTTGAGGAGCGAAATTCAGTCCTCATCTGGTTCAGCGTGATCGAGACAATCTCATCAACAGTCAGGACGCGGATCCCTCTCCGGATGTTTTGTAGACTTCTTTGGATGCACTCGTGGACCTTCTCTCCGATCCAGATGTGCCGGTTTTTAAGGTTCTTCAAGATATAGATCTGACGTGTTCTTTCCAGTGCATTTTCCAACCAACCGTTCCAGTAGCCATAATAGGCAAACCAATATTGTCTTGGACAAGTTCTGAAAACCTCGTCCCTGGTTTTGGACCAGGAAAATTCGTTCTTAAGTTCGGTCATGAGGCCTTAACCCTTGGCGGTGTCCCAATTTTTTAAAAACGTCTATTCCCTTTACCATAAACCACGGACAAAATAGTACGTCATCACACCTGAAGTTCCTAATTTTAGGATTGTTCCTAATAGCGTGCCCATGATCACTCCCCAACCCGCTCTGAATGCCTGTTCTTTCTTTTCCTGGACAAACCACTCGGCGATAACCGCTCCAGTGAAAGCCCCGATGAGCATACCGAGGGGTGAGAAAAAAATTCCGATTGCCATTCCTGTTAGAGAACCCAAAATTCCCCATTTTGATGCCCCGTATCTTTTGGCGCCTAATAAGGGAATGGCATAATCAACGACGGTAACGAGGAATGTGACAACGGCCAAAATGATGAGGACCGTTGAGGTCAAGGGGGGCGAGAATTTATTTATAAGAGCTAATAGGAACAACCCAGAAAAGCTGATCGGTGGCCCTGGCAAAACGGGAAGGATACACCCCGCTAAACCGAGAAGCATTAGGATAGAACCAAGAATAATTGCAATGATCTCAAGCATGAGTGCTGGTTCTGAGACCTATTAGGAGACTGCTCCCAATCCGCTATTTCAGAGGTCTAAATTTCTGGGAATAAGATACGGAACGATTCTCCTCCTCCTTTTCGGTTGAATTGGAAAGTCAGTTCAATTCGGTCGTTTCTTAAACCCATAGAGACAGGTTCCTTTCCTTGGTCCTCATCGATATGAGTGATCGACCGGCCGATGGAGATGATTCGGTCTGCCACCTCCATCGGGGGCGGAGAAAGCTGATATTTGCCTCTTGCGTCAACGGTGAACAGAACCTTTTTTTCTCCGGTTCGTTCAATGGAGATCTGCCTTGCTTGCTCATTGGCCCCGTAAAGAATGGTCAGGCCAAGGAATTTTATGGCCAGCTCATCCAGACCACTGACCTGATCTCCCGGAACTTCATGGGTGGCATTCTCCAGCTCCTTTTTGAGATCAGTCTCCATATAACAATCACAGAATTCCTGAAGCCGTTGGTGGTAATTTCTGTCGTCTTTGATCATCCGTGAACCTCCATTCCTTTCCTTAAAAAGAATGTAACGAGTGTGGGTTATAAATTCAAGGGGCACTGACCGGCCAATGAAGATTGTATGTTAACAATTACGGATAGGGCGAACGATTCACGATTCAAAATAGTTCGTCTTTCCCTCATCGGAAGACCTCAGGGGGGCTATCACTGTGATGAAGACCTACTAAGAACAGAAGGTTGATTTTTATGTCTTAGAGGCTCACTTTTTTATCTTATCGGCAATCTGGAGAATGGTTTCTACATAGGGTTTGCTGCGGTTGTAGTACCAGAGGATCCGGCCCTGTTTTTCCACGGGGAGATCCTTTTTCCATCCGTGGGATTTTAAATAATTACCAATACTGAAGATCGCCTCCTCTCTGTCTAAAAGCCAACCCTCTAATCCTTTTTTACTCTGAGCGTAAGCGAGATAACTTGAGGGGATAAACTGAGCCATGCCTAAAGCCCCTGCATGAGAACCCATGACGTCCAAGGGGTCGATTCTTTCATGGCTGATGATTCCTAAGAAACATCTCAGTTCTTGATAAGCCCAGTTGGCCCTTTTTTTTGCTAAACCCTCCATCCATGCGTAGGAGAGTGCAGGGTCAAGTTCCCGAAGGATCTGATAATTTTTTTGGAGATTTTCAGGCGTGTCCATCAATGCGATGCTCCCCAATGTGGGGATGACCCTGTGTTTACCAATATTCTCGCCGAATCGCGATTCCACCATGAGAATGGCTACAGGCACTTCCTTTTCCACATCGAACCGGTTTTCCATCTCCTTCAATATCCTAAGATTCTGACGAAGGAAATTTTTTGCTACGAGGATCGATTCAAGAGTTAAGAATTTTTTATAGATTTCCGGACGCTCCCCGGTTAGCAGGGAGATTGTCATTCGCTTTGGGATGGGTTCTGCACGGGGGTCAAGGAACAAAGGCAATAAAAACTCCTTATCAAACCCGTCTTTGGTGAGCCGGTCCAGAAGAATCTGATAATGGAAGGGAGCCCCAGGGGAATCATTGGCTGGGCCGAAAGAAGGAATCCCCATCAAAAGAATCAGGATCACCAAAAGACGCTTCAAACGCATCCCTCCTTTTTTTTCAGACCTTCTCATGGATTACAGAATCATCATTGATTGGAATGTAGCAAATCCTCATTCTTTTTTCAACATTAAATTGGGGTCCTCTGTAAATCATTCTTAGTCGAAACGAATAACCATTTGACATTCATAATATATTACTATACTATCTTAATCCCAAAACCATACTCTTCCAAGCGTCGCTGCCTTATAAGATCCAGGGGTAAGGTGAATACTGGAAATGGATTCGTTCCTGTTAAGAAACGGTGGTTTTTTGAAAAGGGTTGCAGAGCAACTCAAAGAGGCTATCTTTCGTGGACATTTTTGTTCTGGGGACAGATTGCCCTCTGACAAAGAGCTCTGCAAATCATTTTCAGGGGGATGATTTTTAAGAAGGATGTTCAATTGGTCCCAGTGGCGGGTGTAGATGCTGAGTCTTTTATAGACTCCTCGGATTTGTGGAAATGAAGGCTGGGAGAGAGATATTGTAATAGGAGGTAAAAAGGAGGAACTTCAGTACGGTCAAGACGTTGCAGAGACATTCTATCGTAGAGCATATTTTAACCCTTTAACTAAAGGAGGGATCAATATGAAAAAGACATGGATTTTTTCGTTGTTTTTTGGTTTTTGCGGCAGCTTTCTTTTTGCGAGTGGCGTAGAAATCATGGCCCAGACCGTAGACATCAAGATCACCACGGTTCAGATGCGACACCAACAGATGGGTTTAGGGATCGAACGTCTCGCGAAATATTCTCAGGAAAAATTGAAGGACAAGGTGCGGATTCGCACCTATCCTGCTGCGCAGCTTTATACGGGCCAAGAGGAGATCCAGGCTGTCATCAAAGGAGAGATCCAGATGGCCTTTGTCATTGGTTCCATATTGGAACTTGTCGATCCGACCCAAGAATTGCGCAATCTTCCTTTCTTTTTTCCAAATATTGATGTGTGCTACAAGTTCTATGAGGGACCGCTGGGGAAAAAGCTTTTCGCCAAGCTGGAAGAAAAAGGTTTGCTGGTCTTGGGCACGGTATCCTCTGGAAATGTGTCCATTTCCAATAACAAAGTGCTCCTCAAGCGGCCTGAGGATTTTAGAGGATTGAAGATGCGTTCCTATGGCCGTATGGGAGCGGCTTCCCTAAAAGCATTGGGTGCCGTTTCTATCGTTACGGCATCGGAAGAAACGTATAGTGCCCTTCAACAGGGGGTGATCGATGGTTTGACCACCCCATCAAGTGTATTTCTTGCCAGGAAGTATTACGATATCCAGAAGTTTGTGACGGACGGAGGGATGTTGAATGCGACCATGGTTGGAATGACTGCGAACAAGGCCTGGTGGAACAATCTCCCTGCCGATGTCCGAGCCGGGCTATCTGAATCCATCCAGCGATTGGTCCAGGAACAGCGGGCAGAGATGGAGGTCCAGAATAAAAAGATCTTTGATCAGATTGCAGCCAAGGGATGCCAGGTCTATTATCTCTCTTCCGATGAGCAGATGGCCCTGAAAAAAGCCCTGCAGGCAGTCTATGAAGAATTTTCACCCAAGATTGGGATGGATTTTGTGAAAGAGGCTCAGCAGGAGGTAGAGAGACTCAGCAAACCTAAAAAGTGACGGAGAATGAGGATGGAGGAAAAGAATGTGGAAAAGAGGTCACCGGGATACCCTCCCCCGCATGATCGCCTGGTGGGATAACACCGAAAAATGGGTTGCAGGCCTTCTCATGGCTTTTGCGCTGACCCTCTCCTTCTATAGTGTCATTTCACGCTACATCTTCCATTGGTCCCTGGACTGGTCGGACGAAATCTCTATCTATGCGGTCATCTGGTGTACCTTTTTTGGCATCAGTTCGTTAATCAAGACCGACGAACACGTCCGGGTGGATCTGTTCTTGCAACAATTTTCAGAGAAACGACAGAACATCCTCCATTTCTGCCATGCCCTCCTTGGTTTGAGCTTTCTTCTGGTCGTATCCTGGGGCGGATATATCATGGTGAAGAAGGCCCATGCTTCCCTCCTCACTTCAGAGAGTCATCTGAAGTTCCCCATGTATCTTCCATTTCTGATCATGCCTCTTGGAGGGCTCATCCTGTCATTTCGCATAATAGAACGTCTGGTCATGCTCGGGAAGAGGCTCAAAGGTGAGAGAATCTTAACCGACCCCATGGTTTATGGAATTCTGCTTGTTTCGGCTGCCCTGGTCTACATCCTTACCCTCCGCATCGATATCACCCTGGCCCTTATCCTGCTCCTCGTGGTGATGCTTTTTTCAGGTCTGCCCATTGCCTTGGGAATGGGAGTCGCTTCACTGGTCTGTCTGCTCTTCTTCGGGATGATCCGGATCGACAGCATTGCCTCCAAGATGTTCTGGAGCGTGAATAAATTCAGCCTCATCGCCATCCCTTATTTCATCGTTTCCGGGAACCTGATGATGAAAGGGGGGCTAGCCCGTCCCTTGCTCGAGTTGGGGTAT
>Ga0154685_1342_pt11 | contig 11902 bp, 12 predicted proteins | sample Rifle2008BG13ft_FD_116114 | JGI IMG/M metagenome (GOLD analysis project Ga0154685, IMG submission 116114) | Deltaproteobacteria bacterium RBG_13_47_9 | reverse complement strand
GTGCAATTCTCGAAGGTATGCCTGAACTTGCTGAACAGATATTTAATTTACCTGTCCGGAGGGGAACGCCCATTGGTATCGGAGGATTAGTGGACCTGGTCAACAGTCCGAAGTATGCGACTGGAGTGGGCCTCGTGCTCTATGGAAATCGAAATCGGGCCCAGAGCCGGTTTAAGGTGGGCGAAGTGAATATCTTCAGCAAAGTTACCCACCGGATGAGGGAATGGATTGGAGAATTCTTTTGATGGAATATTGGAATACTGGAAAAATGGAATAATGGGTAAAATATTTTTGATCCAATATAAGAAAAACACAATATTCCATCATTCCATTCTTCCATCATTCCATCTTTTCACAATTCCAACTTTAAGAAGAGGAGGGAAGAAATGATCGAATTCGATGAGAACAAAAGTTTGACCGCCAAAGTCAAGATCATTGGAATTGGGGGGGGAGGAAACAATGCGTTGAACACCATGATTTCCAGTCAACTTTCTGGTGTCGAGTTTATCGCAGCCAATACCGATGCCCAGGCATTGGCGGCAAACAGGGCCTCCATCAAAATGCAATTAGGCGCCAACTTAACCAAGGGTCTGGGAGCGGGAGCCAATCCGGAGATAGGAAGGAAAGCTGCTCTGGAGGATGTGGATAAAATCCGTGAGCATCTGAAAGGAGCTGATATGGTCTTTATCACAGCCGGATTGGGCGGCGGGACCGGAACGGGTGGAGCGCCGGTGATTGCTGAAGCAGCTCGGGAGGTCGGAGCCCTTACTGTTGCCATTGTGACCAAACCCTTCCACTTTGAAGGAAAGAAGAGGATGAAGCAAGCCGAGGAAGGGTTGGCCAATCTCAAGATGACAGCGGATGCCTTAATCACCATTCCGAACCAACGGCTCCTCGGTATTAGCGGGAAGAACATGACGTTGCTCGAAGCCTTTAAGAAGGCGGATGAGATTCTCTATCATGCTTCCAAGGGAATTTCAGACATCATCGTAGGTCATGGAATCATCAATCTTGACTTCGCTGACGTCCGGACGATCATGTCTGAAACCGGGGTGGCATTAATGGGTACGGGTATTGCCTTTGGTGAAAATCGATCGGTTGAGGCAGCCCAAAAAGCGATCTCCAGCCCGCTTTTAGAAGATATTTCTATCGAAGGGGCAAGGGGCCTTCTCATCAACATTACCGGAGGGGAGGATATGACCCTCAGTGAGATCAATGAGGCGACCACCCTTGTCCAGAAGGAGGCCCACGAGGAAGCCAATATTATTTGGGGGATGGTCATCGACCCTGCGATGAAGGAAGAGATCAGGGTGACGGTCATCGCTACCGGTTTCGAAAAAGTGGAGGTAAAAAGTGTCTCCAAGTTTAAAAAGATGGGGTCTCTCTCTTTTGGCCAAAAAGAATTTTCCAAGGACATCCCATCCTTTTCTTTTACGGTTAAGGAAAATAATAGAGATATTCCCGCTTTCATGAGGAGAGTAAAAGTCAATGAACGATTTGATGAGGTGAAATTGGAGTCAGCCCCCGATTTTTCTGTAGAGGATGATGATCGCTTTGATATTCCCACTTTTTTGAGAAAACAGGCCGACTGAAGGATTTGCAAGTGGTCAATCGCCAATAGTGCGCTGTCAGTGGTGCGTGATAAAATAAAGTTATCCCACAGACAGATAAAAATCTGTTATAGTTAATGGATTCCTGTCAACGAACGACTGACAATTAACTATGGACCAATGACCTCTTGGAGACTCATTCAGAAGGCAAAAACCATTCTTGAAAAAGAGAGGGGGTCTGTCCGGAAACCATGGGGTGGAAAAATTTCGGTATGTCTGATTTATCCCAATACCTACTATGTGGGAATGTCCAATTTAGGATTTCAGACCCTCTATCGTTGCTTCAACTCCGAAGACGATATCGTCTGTGAGAGGGCTTTTTTCCCTGACCCGGAAGATCTTCAGGAATACCACCAAACCCAAACCTCTCTTTTCTCACTCGAATCTCAGAAGTTGCTTTCAGACTTCGATCTCCTCGCTTTTTCCATCTCGTTTGAAAACGATTTTCTAAATATCCTCACCCTTCTGGAATTGGCCCGTATTCCAGTGGAAACCCGCCTCCGTGGAAGGGGTTATCCCCTTGTGATCGCAGGAGGGGTGGCGGTCTTTTTAAATCCGGAACCCCTCAGTGATTTTTTTGATCTCTTTGTCCTCGGTGAAGCCGAGGAGGTCATTGAAGAATTTTTAGAAGTCTTTCGTCATGCTTTTCCACAAAAGAGAAGAGGAGAGAGGGATGATCTGTTGAGAAAATTGGGGGGGGTAGAGGGAGTCTATGTTCCAAGCTTTTATCATGTGGCCTACACAGAGGATGGAAAGATAGAAGCCATGAATCCCGACACGGGATTTCCGAAACAGGTCAAACGGAGATGGGTGAGGGAGATAGACCGTTTCCCAACCCAATCCATTCTTTTTACTCCCGATACGGAGTTCAAAGAGATGGCCTTGGTTGAATTGAACCGGGGGTGTCCAAGAGGATGTCGCTTCTGCGCTGCCTGTTTTGTTTATCATCCTTACCGAAACCGAAGCCTTCCACTGCTCGAATCGCTCTCCCAAGAGGCCCTTTTAAAGGAACGCCGGATGGGGCTTACCGGAACTGCCGTTTCTGACTACCCGCATCTTCTCCCTTTATGTCAGAGCATACTCTCCCAAGAGGGGGGAATCTCTGTCGCATCGTTAAGGGTGGATGCCATTACTCCTTCTTTGGTCCAGGTTCTGAAAGAGGGTCTGGATCGAACCGTGGCCATTGCTCCTGAGGCTGGTTCCGAGAGACTTCGAAGGATTTTGAAGAAAGGGTACAAAGAGGAAGAGATTTTGGAGGCTATCGATACACTGATTGAAAATGGTCTTTTCCAGATCAAATGTTATTTTTTGATTGGTCTTCCCTCTGAGACCGATGAAGATGTTAGAGCAGTCCTTCTCCTCGCCAAAAAGATTCGTCATCAGATCCTCTCAAACGAGAGGAGCCGTAAGGAGAGATGGAAGCTGGTCCTGAGCGTCAACCCATTCATTCCCAAACCAGCCACTCCTTTTCAATGGGTTCCTTTGGAGGAGGTGAGTGAATTAAAGAGAAGGTTGAAGGCGATTCAGAAGGGAATCCAGGGTGAGAGATGGATGAAGATGATCCATGATCTTCCCAAATGGGCCTATATCCAAGCTTTGCTCTCCAGAGGCGATCGGAAAGTGGGAAAGATATTGACGGCTGTTCATCGCTCCCAAGGGGATTGGGGCCAGGCCCTCCGGAAGACGAGTATCAACCCGGATTTCTATGTTTATCGGAAAAGGGATTTGGATGAGATTTTTCCCTGGGACTTTATCGACCATGGAATCTCGAAAGAGCGATTGAAAGAAGAGTATCGCAATGCGATGAAAGAAGCAGGGATCATCATAGAATAAACAAACGACAAACATCCCTAACCCTGCCTGCGCCAGGCAGGCGAATAAAACTCAACCACCCATACCCAAACTTTAATGATTTTTAGTCATTGAAATTTGGTTATGGGCAATTATTTGGAGCTTGGGTTTTGGTGATTGGATAAGTTAGGGGGAGGATCAAGCGGAAGTCGAAGGTTGGTCATCAGGAGGGTATAAAATGGGGATTGAGACGGTTTTTTTTACGAGCGAAGGCAAGAGGATTGCCGGAGTCCTCCACCTCCCGGCGAAAGAGAATGCACCTTGTGTGATTGCTTCGCATGGTCTTCTTTCCAGCAAGAATAGTGAAAAGTATGTCGCTCTTGGAGAAAGGATTTCAGGGGAGGGGATCGCAATGCTCCGGTTTGATTTCAGAGGAATCGGGGAGAGCGAAGGGAGTGAGGAAGACAATACGATCAGTAAAAAGATGATCGATCTTGGGGCCGCGATCCATTTTATAAGATCCTATCCAGGGATGGGAACCCGAATCGGATTATTAGGGTCTAGCCTCGGAGGCTTTCTCTCCTTGATTAAAGCCTCGGAGGATAAAGAAATTAGAGTGGTTGTGATCTGGGCGACACCTCTCCACTTGGAAGATCTCGGTTCAAAAAGGCAGGAAGAAGATCACCCTCTTCCTCCAGAAGCCTTTTTTGTGGATCTCCCAAGACACCGGTTGTTGCCTCTCTTGCATAAAGTCTCTCACTGCCTTGTCATTCATGGGGAGAAGGACGAACTTGTTCCCATAGAGCAGGCTTTAGGAATCTTCTATAATTTGATGACACCCAAAGAAATCCATGTGATCGGAGGTGCTGACCACCTTTTGACAGATCGTGCACATCGTCAACGTGCCATCAACCTCACGGTGGAGTGGTTTAAGAAATATCTGTAATGAAAGGGCCCTTTTGGTTTTCTGGCACCCCAACGGCCTTTTGGAATGTTTTTTTACCAACTCGTGGGTTGGTCAACCCTGTCTTACCTTTGAGACCAGGGATAGAACCATCAACGGAATAACCCCTCTGTTCCCAGTATCCGATCTCCTGTTTTTCGGTAAAGACAATTCGCTCCACCCATTTCACACCTTTGTATCCATACATTCTGGGAATGACCAGTCTAAGGGGAAAACCATTCTCTGGGGCGAGGTTTTTGGCATTAAGCTTGTAGGCTAGCATTGTATCCGGCTCGAGGGCTTCCTGGATAGACAGGCTGTCTTTATATTTTCCTCCTGTTGAATAAAAGGTAACAAACTCGGCTTTAGGATTGATCTTTATCTTGGAGAAGATTTCCTTGAGATGGACTCCTTCCCATTGTTGGTTGTCCAGCCCCCAACCCTCCACGCACTGAAAATTTTTTACCTGACTCTTTTTATTCATACCTCGGATTTCATCGAAATGGAGAGAAAGCGGTTTTTCCACGAATCCTTCAATCTTGAGGCGCCAGGCACCATGATCTTTTCACCCTTTATGGATCACCGGTATGCCTGGGACCTTGTCTTTATCATTGACCTCATTTTTTCAGGGATCATCTTCATCCCGTTTTTCATCAGTCTTTTTTTGGAAAAGAAGTCACGGTGGGTCTGCAGGGGTTCCATGATAGGCCTAAGCCTCTACATCCTTTTATGTTGGTTCCAGAATGGTCGAGCGATGAAATTGACGGAGGTCTTTGCGCATAGTTTAAATGAAGAGGTCATCCAGGTGGCCTCCTTACCACAGCCTCTCTCGCCGTTTCGGTGGGCTATTTTTATCGAGACAAACGATAAGATTTATCAGGGATTCGTCGATTTCCTTAGAGAAGAACGGCCCGAATCTGTTTCTGCTTCCTCTTCGTTCTTTGAAAAACTGAATCGCCTTTATGATCCTCCTGAAAAAATCAATTACCGTTTGTGGACTAAACTTCAGGATTCTCCATGGGTGGAGAAGGCCTTAGCTACTGAAGGGGTTGAGTTTTACTACTGGTTTGCTCGCTTTCCAGTTGTGAAGTCTGTGAACTTTGAAGACGGGAGGCATAGGGTCGAATTCATCGATTTAAGATTTTCAATGCCTGAGGTTCGGATGCCGTTTAGGTATTATGTGGAATTTGATCATTCAGGCAGGATTTATTCCGAAGGGTTCGTCGAAGATCGGAAAAAACAGCGGGAATAGAAGGAAATTAAAGTGGATACGCTCGACGGCGGCAAACCCTGTTTTTTAAATTGGGATAAAAAGTGCCGCTCGGAAGCAGCGCTGCCACCTCGGCCTGAGACTTCGGTGTGAGTTCAGTCCAACGCTCGGCCCCGGGATCTGAACGGATGGATTTTAATCAATCTTTCAATACTTATCCCTTCCAGAAGAAACGATTATTCCCCAGCCTTTAATTCCTTTTTAACCTCTTTCAAAATACTTGACAGGATGGGACCCGCCTGGCCATGAATCACCCTATCCGCCATAGAATCGTAAGGGGTTGGATCACGGTTGATGATCACCAATTTTGCGCCATTTCTTTTGGCTATCAAAGGCATGGAGGCTGCGGGCTGTACGACCAGCGAAGATCCGATAACGATAAAGAGGTCGCTTTGGGAGGACCGGTGATAGGCCTCTTGAGTCTCTTTCTCCGGCATGGACTGGCCGAAGGAGATGGTGGCAGGTTTCAACGGTCCACCGCAGTCGTCACAATAGGGCACTTTCAGACCCCTTTTCCATCTCTCCTGAATTTCATCCCGATCGTATCTTTTTTTGCAAGTCAGGCATGAGACGGACATCGCTGTCCCGTGAAGTTCGATCACTTTCTCTTCAGAATTGCCTGCCTTAACATTGAGACCGTCGATATTCTGAGTGATGACACAATCGAGTTTACTTAACTTCTCCATTTCTGCAATAGCGAAATGGGCTAAATTGGGTTTTGCTTGTTTCATCGGTTCATACATTTCTGTGGCCATCTGCCAGTATTTTTCTCGGGAGGCTTCACTCGCGATGAAATTCTGAAAGTAGAAATCCTCGGGGTTATATCGATCCCATACTCCTCCAGGGCTCCGGAAGTCCGGAATTCCGGATTCTGTGCTGAGGCCCGCTCCAGAAAAAACAACCAGCTTTTTGGAGTTTATAATCCATTGCGCTATTTCTCCAATCTGTTCCTTCATCTCAACCTCCTGCCCTGCCTGCGGTAGAAAAGACAGACAGATATCATCCGAATTCCAATGGGCTTTTGTTATTTTCTATATCATAAGCCGGGCTTCTCTTGCAAGGGATAGATCGCCTATGATAAAATTTAAGAATGGAATGCAATTTGATTCATCAAGGGTATCCACAAGGGGGTTGCTTTGTAGGGGTGGACGGGGGTAAATCCCGTGCCTGCGAAGCAACCCTCAAACAGGTGGACAACAAACTCCTCAGGCTCGTCTCTGCGGTTCACCTTTCTCGTCCTGAAAATTACCTCTCCATTTATCAATCGGGATGTAATTTCTCATGTCGAAAATGTCATTCCTGGACTTTCACGAAGATTGCCAGGGGCGATTGGTGGTCACCCTCAGATGTGCTGAAAGCCTGCAAGGAGTATGAGAAAGGAGTCACACTCAGGGAGCCTCGGAGCCAAGCTACCGCATTTCACGCCCATGACTCCTGCCGTTGCTGCGGGTCTTGTGTGATGCATGGGAAACGATCTGTCCTCTGTCCGAAGGTGATCCAGAAAAAAGAGATCCTTCTGAGTCCCCAGGGATGGGGCCCCGCTCGCAATATCGTTGCATTCACTGGAGGGGATTTGACCTGCTGCCCGGAATTCTATATCCAATGTGCACGCCTCATTAAGGCCGAGACCGATCTCTGGATCTTGATTGAAACCAATGGGTATGGGCTCACACCGCAGAATCTTGATGCCCTTAAAGAAGCAGGGATTGATTCCTTCTGGCTCGATATCAAGGCCTACGATGGGACAGACCATAAATGGTTGACCGGTTGCTTCAACAGAAATATTCTTAAACTCCCTGAAGAGATTATCAAAAGAGGATTTGTTCTGGAAGTTCTTTCCCTTTTTATCCCCAACCTGGTTGAGATTCCACAATTAAAGAAGATTGCCCAGTTGATTTTTAACCTTGATCCAGAGATTCCCTTCACCCTTGTAGCCTTTTTCCCTGAATATCAGATGAAACGCTATAAGAGTCCAAAAATTTCTGAGATGATAGAGGCCTACCTGGAGGTCAAGGCAGTGGGGTTGAGAAATGTGAGGCTGGGGAACACTGGAATTTTTGCTTCATCCGCCCAGGATCTTCATCTATTGAAGGAAAGGGTAGGGGTCGGAAACTACTAATTGGGGATTGCAGGATGGGGATTCCGAAGTGAAGACGGGGAGGAGGATAGAAAGATGGAACGGATCAAAAATTATATTAATGGGAAATGGACAGATTCCAAATCTGGAGAGACTTTTGGGTCGATCAACCCAGCCAATAAAGATGAGGTGGTTGGTATGATTTCAAAATCGGGTCAAGAGGATGTCGATCAGGCGGTCAGGGCCGCCAGAGAAGCCTATGATGGATGGCGACTGACCCCAGCTCCTCGCCGGGGAGAAATCCTTTTCGGAGGGGTAGAGAATCTTATTAAACATAAAGCAGCCTTGGGAAGGATGGTCACCCGGGAGATGGGTAAGGTTCTTCCCGAAGGGATGGGTGATGTTCAGGAGGCCATTGATATGGGGTATTTTATGGCCGGAGAGGGAAGGAGACTTTCCGGGGAGACTGTTCCTTCGGAACTTCCAAACAAGGACATGAAATCCCTTCGGGTTCCCATCGGTGTTTTCGGCCTGATCACTTCCTGGAATTTTCCCATGGCCATCCCTGCGTGGAAAATCTTTCCAGCCCTCATCTGTGGAAATACCGTCGTATTTAAGCCCTCCAGTGACACTTCTGCATGTGCAGCAAAGTTTTTAGAAGGTCTGGTGGAGGCTGGTCTGCCCAAAGGAGTTTTAAATCTAGTTCATGGGCCAGGCGGGGAGGTTGGAGAATATCTGGTCAGTCATCCGGGGGTGGATGCTATCTCTTTTACCGGGTCTTTTGATACCGGGAAACGTCTCGAAGGAATTTGCGGGTCAATCCATCGGATCATTGCTACTGAGATGGGAGGGAAGAATGCGATCATCGTCATGGATGACGCCAATCTCGATCTGGCCATTGAGGGAGCTATTTGGGGCGGTTTTGGAACGACCGGACAACGATGTACTGCAGCCAGCCGAGTCGTTGTCCATAAAAAAGTATATCAGAAATTTACAGAGAGGTTCAAAGCTGCTGCCTCCTGTCTCAGATTAGGGGAGGGACTTCGAAAAAGTTCCGATGTGGGCCCTGTGATCAATGAGTCCCAATTTAACAAGATCCTGCACTATATCGAGATCGGGAAAAAAGAAGGGGCCAAACTTCTATTGGGAGGGAAAGCCTATCGGAGAGGAAATTGCTCCAAAGGGTATTTTATTGAACCTACCCTCTTTGGCCATGTTGCTCCTGAAATGCGAATTGCTCAGGAGGAGATTTTTGGGCCTGTCGTTTCAATCATCAAAACGCAAGATCTTGAAGAGGCCATTCAAATCGTCAACAGGACTCCTTACGGACTTTCTTCTGCCATCTACACGCAAAATGTTAATTCAACGGCGATAGCAGAGAGGGATCTGGAAACTGGGATTGTTTATTTGAATGCCTCTACGATTGGCGCAGAGATTCAACTGCCTTTTGGCGGGATCAAACACTCAGGCTATGGGAGAAAGGAAGCTGGAGGTCGGGGGGGGGCGATCGATACTTACAGTCGCTGGAAGGTGATCTATCGCGATTTTAGTGGTAGGCTTCAAAAAGCACAGATCGATAAATGAGAATGGAATGATGATGGTCTCGTAAAAAGTCTTGACTTGTCACCCTGAACTTGTTTCAGGGTCTCGTATGTCCTTGATTTTGTTAGATGCTGAACCAAGTTCAGCATGACCTTTTCTCTCTTTTTGGACTTTTTACGAACTCATCAATGATGGATATTGGAAAAATGGAAGGATGGAATTCCAATACTTGTTTGATTCTTTAGTAGAGTTATGGTAATAAAATTAAAAAGTTAAGTATTTTGGGTGGGGGATCTCATGGAGAAAAAAATCCTCATCGTAGATGATGAGGAAAGGATCGTTCAGTCGATTGAAGGTGTTCTGGAGGACGAGGGATTTCGGGTCGCTACAGCAAGGAGTGGAGAAGAGGCGATAAAAATCTTCCAGAGGGAAGTTCCAGACGTTACTCTTCTTGATATTTGGATGCCGGGCATGGATGGTATTGAAGTATTGAAACGATTTAAATGGGTTGCCCCGAATTGCGAGGTGATTATGATCTCAGGCCATGCGACGATCTCGACAGCCATGACCGCTGTGAAACTGGGTGCTTTTGATTTTATTGAAAAACCTCTTTCTCTCGATCTTCTCCTCATGACGATTCGTCGAGCCTTGGATCATCAGAGTCAGTTGCTGAGCGTGAAGCGATCGGAAGAGATTGCCGGGAAAGATCCTTTTCAAGGAGAAAAGATTTTTCCGAAGGAGAAAACCTTGGAGATGAATGGACACCTTTCTCCTTCCCTTCTGGAAAGTCTCCTTTTGTCAAAGGAGGTTTCAAAAAGAAAGGGGACCTCTTTGATGCCTCAGCGGACGCTGAAGAAGAGCATGGTTCTCTATGGAACAGGACTTCACTCTGGCAATAAGACAGGACTTTTACTTCAACCCCTTCCTCCTCACAGCGGAATTCTCTTTGGAAACATCTCTTCGGATGAGGTGGTCCCTGCGCATCTTGACTATGTCCAGACGACAGAATTTGCCACTTCCCTGAAGAAGGGGAGAGCGGTTGCAAAGACGGTCGAGCATCTCATGGCGGTACTCCATGCCTATCATATCACTAACCTGATGATAAAAATGATTGAAGAGATTCCAATTATGGACGGCTCTGCTTTGGAGTTCTGCAAGATCGTGGAGGAAGCGGGCGTAGAAGAGCAAGAAGAGAGGTTAGATGAATTGATCATCGATCAGCGCCTGGAGATCGGCCATCCTAATAAGTCTTTGGTCATTGAGCCAGCCGAAGTCTTTTCTGTCCACTTCTTTTTAGACTACCCAGACCCCATTGGGCAACAGGTCTTTGACTTTGTCTTAGAAAGTGAAGAGGGCTTTCGGGAACAGATCGCCCCGGCGAGGACGTTTGGCTTTCTTAAAGATGTCGAGATACTTGAGCGGATGGGGATGGGAGGAGGGGGTCGCCTCCATAACTTTATTCTCCTTGACAATGGAAAGATTGTTAACACCGAGCTCCGATTTCCCGATGAATTTGTTAGACACAAGGTCCTTGACTTGGTGGGTGATTTCTATCTCCTCAATCGTCCGGTTCGAGGGAAAGTAACTGCTCGGCTTACCGGTCACACTGAAAATATCGCCCTTATGAAGAGAATTCAGGAGGTGACAAGGGAAAAAGAACGGTAAATCATTGCCTTGCCCTTTGGAGGAATAAATGGCACTCGAAGAATATCGCCCCCCGTTGAAAGAGGTTTTGGATATGCTGGCCGATCTATTGGCCGAAAAGTATTTCGAGCGAATGGATGACCGGATAAAAAAGATTCCCGAACTCCGAAGGTTGATCACGGCCAAAGAGGCCAGCCAATACTTGAGCCTGTCAACGGATACAATCTACCGAATGGCCTCCTTGAAAAAACTTCCTTACATCAAAATCGGGGATCGGGTTCTTTTCGATGTGAAAGCTTTGGACCACTGGATTGAGAAGCATTTGATTAGGGAGAAGGCGTGGAAAAGGGAGGAATTGAACACCGAGATCGATAAGGAAAAGTCCAATACAAAATCTTCTAAAGAATCTGACTTCCTCAGCCTGCTGAAGAGAAAAGGAAAGGATTAATCCCTTCGGATTTCACCTGGCCACCACTGAGAAGGTGTGAAAAAATTGATTTCATGGGTTTTTGCCTCAAAAGGACAGGTGGATTTCCGAAGTTTTAGAATGCGCTCGTTGAGCTTATGGGCTACTTCCAATGGTGATAAAGATATGTGATTAAGCCTTGTTATACCATCATGCCTCATTTTTCAAAGGTTGCGCTCTAAAGCTTCTCCAATCCACCCGTCCTTTCGATGTAACGTGGGTTTCCGATTTTTCCACACCTTCTGAGGGATTAAAGACTTTCACTTTTTGTTGCACTTTTTGTTGCTTGACAGCGAGACGGAAAAACCTTAAAATTATTTTAAGAAGGGAGGTGATGTAAATGAGATGGATGTTTCCTCATGCAACCCACTGCTCGACCTGTGGCTCGATACGCTTGTCCTGAGCAAGACCTTAAACTGCTCATCGAAAAAAAAGATGGGACAAGATTATTTTGAAGATCTTAAAGGCCGGTAAGTTTTTTTTCGGCCTTTTTTTCTAAACGTCACACCGAATTTAATTGATGCTCCTTATCTTAAAATAGGGAAAGAGGCTTCATGAA
>Ga0154685_1094_pt6 | contig 11935 bp, 12 predicted proteins | sample Rifle2008BG13ft_FD_116114 | JGI IMG/M metagenome (GOLD analysis project Ga0154685, IMG submission 116114) | Deltaproteobacteria bacterium RBG_13_47_9 | reverse complement strand
GGCATTCGCCGGAATGACGATCATTAGGCTTTTTCGACTTTTTACGAGTTCATCATTTTTAGAAAAGCAAAATCTTAGGATCGCTTTATTCTATCATCGAGGCTTTTGAGATCATAGGAGGTTCAACGATCCTCAAACAATTGGGCCACTTCTCAACGTGGGTGTCCTTGTAATTCTTTAACCACCATTCGGCAATATCAATGCATCGTGCGAACCAAACCTTAGGGTGCCCTTTTGCATATCTTATAAATTCTTTTAAAATCTTCGCCCTGAAGGGACGACCTGAAAGAAAAGGATGAAGCCCCCACATCAATGTCTTTGGGCTTCCTGATTGACCCTCTTCGTAAAGAAGGTCAAAAGAATCCTTCCATATCTCCAAGAGTTGCCTCGGAGTATGAGCATCCCAGGGATAAGTAGTGTAGTCATTAATGTGTGAATTATAACTCAAGACCACAAGGTTTTTATCACCCACCTTTAAAGTATAAGGAATTTCTTCGTGTTGGGGATCGGCCCAGTAAGTATAACCTTTCTCGGCGATGATCAAAGGAGTATTTTCTGTCGGTTGAATTCCCATAGAGAGATATCCTTTGGGTGGTACCCCTATGGTTTTTTCGATAGCCTCCTTCGTTTTCTGGAGGTCCTCTCTCTCCTCCTCATAAGTTTTCATATAGCTGTAATCATGGATATAACTCTCGGTGGCGATTTCATGCCCTTTTTCCTTTATTTCGTTGGTAATCTCCGGAAGCTTTTCGGCAACCATCCCGTTTAAAAAGAAAGTTGTTTTTACACCCTCAGCTTCAAATAAATCCAGCATCCTAAAGACACCGACTCTCTCACCGTATTGCCGATCGGTTATCACACTGAGATCCTTCTTAAATCTTGCTTTTTTTGTTAGAGGGGCCCGCATGGTCATATTTAAAGAACCGGGCACCCCGAGATCTTCAGGCCAAGTTTCAAAGGCGACACAAGGGACGATAGCAATCCATGCATCATTCGGCCATTTTATAGGACTTCTTCTTGCCATGATTATTTCCTCCTTTTTATCAGGTATCTGAACACCTTAACATCAGTTCATATTAAGCTAATTTGTTTGTTTCAAAAAGTCAATACTTTTATAAACATACTGTGAACTTTTTTTCTTGACAAAATATTTCCAACTTAGTATTAGAAAAATGCTTTACCGATTTATTTTAGTCTAACACTCTTTCTTTGCGAACCATTTTTTAAAAAATTTAACGAACCTTAGTGACGATGCCTAAAAAAAAGTGTACACTTGCAAGACCATTTTCTTAAAAGGAGGTTAAAGGCATGGCTTATTATAAAGACCTACGTGAGCATCTCAAAGCCTTGGAGGAGCAGGGGAAGCTGATCAGGGTCACCCGGGAGATTAATAAAGATACTCAACTTCATCCCCTGATGAGACTTCAGTTCCGGGGCTTGCCGGAGGAGGAGCGCAAAGGCTGGCTCTTTGAAAACGTGAGCGATAGTCGAGGGCGAAAATACGTTACTCCTGTTGCCTGCTGCAATCTTGCTGCCTCTCGTCAAGTCTATGCCATCGGGCTAATGTGTAAACCCGAGGAGATTAATGAGAAATGGGCCCAAGCCGAGAGCCGCCCTATTGCGCCGAAGCTGGTGGATTGGGGGCCTGTGCATGAGGAGATCCATGTAGGAGATGGTTTATTAGAGCATGGGGGGCTGGATGAGTTTCCTGTTCCTATATCCACCCCTGGATTCGACATCGCCCCCTACTTAGCCGCCCCTTGCTGGGTGACCAAAGACCCAGAAACGGGCTGCCGCAATGTGGGCACCTACCGGACTCAGTTGAAGTCCCCCCTTCGTACTGGGCTCTATTTCGCTTCGACGGAGAAGCACATCGCCATGCACTGGCGCAAGTGGAAGGAACGGGGCCAGCCTATGCCCGCCGCCATTGTTAACGGTTCCTCCCCTAATGTCGGCTATGTTTCGGTTTCCAGGTTTGCCTACGGGGTCGATGAATATGTTGTGGCGGGGGGGATTGCCGGTGAACCTGTGGAGTTAGTGAAGTGCAAAACCGTAGACTTAGAGGTCCCTGCCTATGCGGAGATCGTGTTAGAGGGGGAGGTGAGCACTGATGAAGCGGAGCCAGAGGGTCCCTTTGGTGAATATGGCGGTTATATGTCGGTGCGTAGAATAGCCCCTTATTTCACAATTAAGTGCATAACTCATCGAAAGGGCGCTATCTGGCAGAATTTCCTGAGCCAATTCACTCCTAGCGAAGGAAATGTGGTCTGGGGGATAGCCATGGAGAGCGACATCTATAAATACCTTAGATACGAGACGGGCATCCCCGACATTATCGATGTGGGTTTGATCCCGTCGGGTAATGGCAATGTCATAGCTATTCGGCTAAAGAAATCGGAAAGATCCAAGGCTTGGGCTGTTCTGGATGCTTTGGCGGCCCGCATTGGGGCGAACAAGATCTATATCACAGTAGACGAAGACATCAACCCGCGTGATATGGATGCGGTCAACTGGGCCATCGCTTTATCCGTGCAGCCCCACAGAGATATTAAGATCGTGCAGGATTCGTCAGCTACCATGGAGGCTGCCCTTGATCCCTCTTTGGAGCCTCTTACGGAGACTGTCAAGCGTGTGCCCCCCTATCTGGGGATCCCCAAGCCTTCTATACTCCTGATGGATGCTACTCGAAAGTGGGACTATACTCCTGTATCCTTACCAAGGAAGGACTTGATGGAAGAGGCTGTAAAACTTTGGCAGCAAGAGGGCCTCCCTCCTCTCAGGTTGCAAGAACCCTGGTGGGGTTATAACTTGGGGTTTTGGACAGAAGAAGAGCAAGAGGAGGCAAAAATGGCCATCCAAGGAAGGTATTATACCACAGGCGAAAAGCAAGCCCAGAGGAGGAGTAAGGTTTAGGTAATTCCACTTATTCCATCATTCCCTTATAGCGTTTCTTAAGCAAGGCTATCAAAGGGGAGGAAATGAGTAAAACCATGGCAACCAGCAAGAAACCTAAAGCAATGGGTCGCGACATGAAGATAGAAAAGTCCCCTTTGCTGATTAGAAGAGACTGTCGAAGCTTTTCTTCGATCATTGGTCCAAGAATGAACCCCAAAACCATAGGGCCTCCCTCATATTTGAGCTTTCGCATCAGATATCCCACCCCCCCGAAAATCATAAGGGTGATAATATCTAAATAATTCTGGTTCACGCTATAAGATCCGATAATGCAAAACAGAATAATTAAAGGGAAAAGGATCACATAGGGTATTTTTAAAATCGTGACCCATATCCGAATGAGAGGGAGGTTCAAGATCAGAAGCATGATGTTCCCAATATACATACTGGCGATAACTCCCCAGAAGACATCCGGGTGCTGTTTCACCAGGAGAGGCCCTGGTTGTACACCGTGAATCATCAGTGCCCCCAGCATCATCGCCATAATCACATTGGTAGGCAGTCCCAGGGTCAGCAATGGGACGAAACAACCACTCGATGCTGCATTATTGGTGGTTTCCGGTCCCGCTACACCTTCAATTATTCCGGTTCCGAACCTTTCCGGGTGCTTCGAGAGTTTCTTCTCCATTGCATAGGACATGAAGGTGGGAATAATTGTTCCCACTCCAGGAATGAGACCAAGAAAAAACCCCAGGAAGGTTCCTCGAGTGATGGGTAGGGCAGAATCTTTCCAGTCTTTTTTATTGGGAAGGAGGCCCTTGATTCTCCCTTTATAGATATCCTGTTTCAGAATCTGTTCCATATTAACCAAAACTTCAGAAATTCCGAAGAGCCCCATAACCACAGAGATGATCTCCACGCCACCCATTAGGGTTGTGGAGCCAAAGGTAAGCCTCTGAGTTCCATAGATTGGGTCGAGTCCCACCGTCCCCAGAATCAAACCGATAATGGCCATCATCAGACCTTTTAGTAAGGACTCTCCAGAGAAAAAAACCACCATGATCAATCCTAAGAAAATCAACCCTACTAATTCTGGAGGGCCAAACTTTAAACCGACTAACACGAGAAGGGGGGCGATGAGCATGATCATAATGGTGCCGAAGGTTCCAGCGATAAAGGATCCGAAGGCAGAAATCCCTAATGCCGGTCCTGCCCGGCCCTGTTTGGCCATCTGATACCCATCAAAACAGGTGACTACCGAAGCTGCCTCTCCAGGAATATTCACGAGGATCGATGTCGTCGACCCCCCGTACATTGCACCATAATATATTCCGGCTAACATGATAATGGCGGAAGTGGGTGGTATTTTGAAGGTGACGGGAAGCAATAAGGCAACAGAGGCAGCAGGCCCCAGTCCGGGTAGGACTCCAATCAGTGTCCCTAAAAAAACTCCTAAGAAACAGAAGAAAAAATTCTCAGGAGACACAGCAACAGAAAATCCATAAATGATATGCTGGGTAATATCCATGATTCCCCCTCCCTATAAAACAATAAACCCCAAAGGGAGTCGAACCTTTAACAAACCCCTAAAAACCATGTAACTAATAATGGAAACAATCATTGCTCCAATGATGGCAATCCCCCTTCTCTTTGCACCTTTTCCCCAGAAGAAGTAGGTCATTAGAATCCATGTGCAGACAAGGTATCCCAACCAATTGAGGAGAAGGGCGTAACCGAGCAAGGCAGCGAGGGTATAAGGGACTTGCTTCCATCGTAAACCAGTCCATAGGGTCCAAGCAGGATTGCTATCTCCCTCCCACTTAAGTATTATTTTTAATGTGAAAGCCAAGGCAAGAAAAAAAAGAATGACTCCCAATCCCAAAGGGAAAAAGCCTGGGCCAGGTCTTCCGGGTGTTCCAAAAGTTAGTTTACTTGAGTCAAAGCAGATCAGGGCAGCAAAGGCCATAATGATTATTCCGCTGATCAGTTGAAGCCTTCTCATCCTTCTCCTTGTCTTATAATTAGAGTCTGTCCATAAACTAACGGTTTTCCAAAAGGTCGTCATTCCGGCGAAACTTGTCCCGTACTTTGATACGGGAGCCGGAATCCAGTTCTTTCAAGACCTTCTGGATGCCCCCGTAGCAAGTACGGGGCAGGCTCCTCAAGTCCGGCATGACGGGAAAGGGGCATTTATAAACAGACTCTAATTAAAGAACTGCCTCTACCTGTCTTCAATAGGCAATCTCTGAAAATATCTGAATTTGTTTATACCAAATTTATCAAAATATCCCAGAATACCCCGCAGCTCTGCTGCGGGGTACTTCACTTCACAACAATTTTTGCTTTTTTTACCACCTCACCATATCTCTTCATATCATCTTCTATGATCTGGGCAAACTTCTCTTTGGCCACAAAATCAACTTGAGAACCAGTCTTTTCTAACTTCTCGACTACGCTTGGGGCCTTCAAGGCTTTTTCAAGGGCATTGGCAATTTTATCTACCACCGATCCTTCAATCCCTTTGGGCCCAAAACAAGCCACCCAATTTGTAAAGGCAACCCTGGGATACCCTTTCTCTTCCAATGTTGGAATTGCAGGGAATTCCTTAATCCTATTCGAGGCGACTAAGGCCCTCATATCTCCGGATACAATGAGAGGGCGCGTTGGGTTAAAGGAAGTGGCGACCAAATCTATATGGCCCCCTAAGAGAGCTGCATTCCCCTCTCCACCCCCTTTGAAAGGAACGTGCTGAATGTCCACATCTGCCTCTATTTTCAACATTTCCAGCGTAAAATGGACAGTTGACCCTACTCCTACTGAGCCACATGTCAATTTCCCCGGATTTTTTTTCGCCTCGGAGATAAATTCTTCAAGAGTTTTCCATGGTGCATTTTTCCTGACGCAAAACATCTGTGGGGTACTAACAATTCGAGCGATGGGGAGTAAATCGGAAGGCTTATAATTAAGCTTCCCCAAAACTAAAGGTGCGATGACAAGGGTGGAATTGGAGGTTCCCCCTATTGTATAACCGTCAGGCTTGGATTGAGAAACATAATGCGCCCCAATCGTGCCGGATGCCCCACTCTTATTTACGACGACTACAGGAACGCCTAAAACCTTTGCCAGCTCATCATTGATGGTGCGAATTGCCACATCGGCCATTCCCCCTGCCGAGAACGTAACCACTATTTCAATCTCCTTATTCGGAAAGTCTTTCTGAGCAAGACTTTCCGAGTTGCCGGTCATGATGAACACCCCAACCATCCCAAAGACTAAAAGCCCCTTCAAAACATTCCTCTTTTTCATGACTTTCCTCCTTTAAAAAATTTGTTCTAATTCTGTATCCCGACTTTTTCCTCGATAAGCAGCGATGCCGTAAGCTTCATTTCTATACCCTGTGAAGCCTGCGTCCAATGAACGAGTATGGTATCGAGCCCTTGAGGGGCTTCTCAACTTGGGCGCAAACAATGTTATTGTACTTTCGATCGTGAAGATGATTAAGGATTATAATTGTGGCAATTGAAAAATAAGGTACTTCATGAATCTCGTCTTTGTCCTTTCTTTGAATTGCTGCTTTTATAATTAGCAAAATTAAACATATATTGTCAATAAAAAAATAGAAATCTTTTTCTTTTTATTGATTGTATTATCAATCCTATTATATTATATTGTATTTCAAATTTCTAAAATTATAAAGGGGGCATCGTTGACGCAGACAAAGATTGCACGAACCATTTATATTAAAGGAGAACAGGTAGAGGCCTTAAAGAGGTTATCCGAAAAAACCAAAGTTCCCCAGTCCGTTTATGTCAGGGAGGCTTTGGATATGCTTTTAGAAAAATATTCTGAACAATTGAAATTTGATGTCGCAGAATATTTTAAAGGATAGACTTTAAGGCTTTCTGAAATCAAAAGGCAGAAGGATAAATAGGAGTGGAAGATCGTTTCCGATTAATCTACCTTAAATCGGCTGGATCAGAAGGATCGGTTTTTAAGCAATCTTCTTTATTTATTGATGTCGAAAAAAGGACAAATATGCCCTCTTCTTCTGAAGAATTTAACTCTCAAAAGACATTTTCGTCCGAAGCCATCTTAAAACAGGCTCGAGCGGATTTGAAACATCCCGATCCGAAAGTGAGAGTTTTAGCAGTAAAGTATTATCTGGAAAAATCTTATCCATCCATCCCCGTGTTGCTCCTTCAGGAAATTTTATCTGATCGAGATCCAACGGTGAGAGCACAAGTACTCCATTCGCTCATTCAGTTTCCAAACCCAACGGTGTCTTCTCTGTTAAGAAAACACCTCAAGGATAACGATCCAAAGGTAAGGATCACTGCCCTCAGAGGGATGTTCCGATTAAAAGAGAAGATTGATTTAAACATCCTCATTCAATTTTTAAGCGATGAATCCCCTTCGGTGAGGCGAAAAGTAGCCACCTTGTTAGGATGGACTCAAATGGAGGGTGCGTTACCCATACTGATGGAGTTATCAAAAGATCAGGACAAAAAGGTAAAAAAAGCGGCTCTCTTTTCCCTCCTCACACTTTATCCTGAGGAGAGTGAGAGTCGGTTGATAGAGGCAGCCACTGATTCAGACCCGGAGATTCGAAAATGGGCGATCAACACCTTGGATAAAGATAAAATAATTGCGAAGTTACCCAAAGGGAAAAAAGTTGACTTCTGAACGGAGATTGGGGAAAGAGAATTTTTGATGGTAACCGAATCGCTCCCTCATTTCAAAAGGGCTCAGATTTTTGGAAATATCGTTTACTCCCCGTTGATCTTTTCGAGGATCCTTGGGATTTCGAAACAGGAGCTCCTGGAGAAGGAGGGGATTGGAGTGATCCCTCCGGCTAAGAGGAATAACCATCGCGACCGGTATTATATACCGGAAGATGTAGCGAAGTATCGTACTTATTTAGGTATTCCTTCTCCGGTCAAATCGGTGAGGAAACAGCTTTTTCTAAACTTTAAGGGGGGAACAGGCAAAAGCAGCCTTTCTGCATCCTATGGGTTTCGTCTGGCCCAAATGGGAGTTCGGACACTCCTGATGGATTTAGATCCCCAAGGCCATTTAACACAATGCTTGGGTTTAAACAATGAGCAATACCCTAAAACGCTGTTCCATGCCCTGATTGAAAAGGAAGACATTGAAAAGATCATCGTCAAAACAGATCTCCCCACCCTGGAGATCATTCCATCCAACCTGAACCTTTCCCCCGTGGAGCTTTCTCTCTTTTCGATGAATTCGAGGGAGTTTCGGCTGAAAAGACTGCTCAATGCGATCGAGAAGAATTATGAGTTGATTGTGATGGATGCCTCTCCCAGCATCGGACTCTTGAATCTCAATGCGATTCTGGCATCGAATGATCTCCTCATCCCTGTCCTGGCCGATTTCCTTTCCTATCATGGTCTTAAGATCCTGTTCGAAACCCTATCAACGATTGAAGAGGATTTCTCCTTCGTCTTCGAGAATATCTATATCTTCCTAAACCGTTACAATGAATCCCATCGAATCTGCAGACGCTCGAAGAAGGCGCTGGAAACCCATTACGACAAATATCTCCTCAATACCGTGATCCGACAGGACACAAAGATTGCGGAGGCCACCAGCCAAGGGACACCGATCTTTCTTTTTTCCCAATCATCCAAAGGGGCGGAAGATATCCAGAGCCTGATCGATGAGATATTTGGACTGAAAGGAGATGATCATGTCGGATGAATTCACGAATAATGTTGCACAAAGATTTCCCAACACACTGACCAAAGAGCCGATTGAAAGACCTTGGGACGTCACCGAATCCCAATCTGTCTCTCCTGCAAAGAAATCTGGAGAAGAGTTGAAACGGGATGATTTAGTGGAGCGGATCGATACTCTTTATTCTGAACTGCGTTCCTCATTAACTGTGAGGTCTGCGCTGGAAATTGATCTTAAGATGGCCCATCAAATTTTAAGTGAAGTCAACCGAGTTAAGGCAGAAGTGGAGAAGATCATTGAGATGTTGAGAGTGATGGACGAATACATGAAGGAACGGATCAAATAATCTTCCAACCCCGTCCTCCTTGTTTTTAGGTCGGGCAGTCAGGTCAAGGTGAGAGGGGATAAAGGGTCGCTAACTAAAAGGCTGAGGAGGCAATGAGATGAAACTAAGAAGCCAGACGATCACCGCTGATGGATTCGATAAAAACGTAGCAGAAAAGATGCCGAAAATCAGAAAACTGGAGGACCCTCTTCCTGAAAATCTGGGGATCGAACCTCAATCAGTCATAGAAGATCTTCACCCGCCGGTTCATGAAATTCGGATCCCGGAGAAACCGGTGGAGGAAAGGGTTGTCTTCGAATCTTCCAAGAGGGAGACCGATACGGAACAAGGTTTGGATGTATTTAAAATCGTCGAAGATCTCCACGCTCAACTCTTGGCCTCAAGCCGGACAAAGAGGGCTTTGGAAATAGATTTGGTTGCCTCCCAGAAAGCCATTTACCAACTGGCCCAAGACAATAAAGAGTTGCGCAGCCAAATGGATCACCTGAACAAAGAAATTCAGAGGTTCAAAGAAACCCATACCGAATCGGTCTATCTTAAAGAGGAAAATGAAGACGCCTTGGAGAGAATCAGGGACTTTCAGCAAGAGTTGAGAGACATGAAAGAGAGCTTGGCCAGGACGACTCAAGAAAGAGATGAGGCTTTAAACCAACTCCAAGACCTCGAATCCCAAATGGAGCAGAATGAAGTCTTTAAAATCAGGGGGAAATTGAAGGAACGAGAGGCCTCCCATTTTTTTGAGGAGAACCGGGAACTTCAATCCAAACTGGAGGAATCTTTGAACCGGAATATGGAACTGGAAAGAAAATATGAAGCGTTGAGGAGGTCCTTTAACGAATTGAAGGAATCTTTGATTCTTTTAAGAGATTCCTATAAAACAAATTTTTATAACTCTACCCAAGAGCCTGAATAAAAGGCTTCCCTGTTGACACCCGTAAACATTTAAGTTATAAATTGTGGGTTTAAAGGACGTTTTTTCTGCAGATTCTTTTTCAACCTTTTTTATAGAGAGAGCCCTCTTGAAAATCCGTTTAATCGATCCCGCCTATGACCATCCATTTATCCGCCATTCACAAAAAGTGATCAAGACCATTTGGTTTGCTCATCTTACCCTGACGACGTTGGCTGCCCTCACCCCCAAGGATATCGAGGTGAAGATCACCGATGAGAATGTGGAGCCCATTGACTTCGAAGAGGATGTCGATTTGGTAGGTGTAACCGGAATGGTAATGCATGCTCCAAGGGCTTACGAGATCGCTCAGAGGTTTCGGCAGAGAGGTATCCCGGTCGTCATGGGGGGTCCCCACGCTTCGAGCTTACCTCACGAAGCGAAAAAGCATGTGGATTCGGTGGTAATGGGTGAAGCTGAAAACCTTTGGGAAGCGTTGATCAGGGATTTTCAAAATGGATGTTTGAAACCTTTCTACAAAGCGGATCAATATTGCTCGATGGAAGGAAGGCCCCATCCGAGGATTGATCTGCTTCAAGAAAACGCTTACATGACCGTAAACTGTGTCCAGACGACAAGGGGCTGCCCGCATCAATGTGATTTTTGTCATGTGACCCATTTTTTTGGAAAGACTTATCGATGTCGACCGGTGGAGGAAGTCATTGAAGAGGTCAAACGATTAGAGGGCGATTTCCTTGTTTTCATCGATGACAATATTGCTGGGAACCGGCATTACGCCAAAGAGCTTTTCACTCAATTAAAACCTCTTAAAAAGAAGTGGGCCAGTCAGGCCAGCATGACCCTTCCCAGGGATCCTGAGCTTTTAAGGTTGGCTGCAGAGAGCGGATGTGTCTCACTTTTTTTGGGAATCGAATCCCTCTCTCCGGAAAATTTGAAGAATGTGAATAAGTCCTTCAATCAGGCCTCCCAATTTGAGGAAGCCATCAAGATCCTTCATGACCATGATATCATGATCCTTGGGGGATTTATTTTTGGACTCGACCATGATGATGAGGGGGTCTTTGAAAGAACTCTCCGGTTCTGCGAACGGAACCGAATTGAACTGCCCAGTTTCTTCATCCTCACTCCATTAGCGGGGACCCCCATTTTCCAGAGGATGGAGTCAGAGGGAAGACTCCTGCATAGGGACTGGTCTCAATATAATGGGGCAACGGTCGTTTTTAAACCAAAGTTGATGACGGAAGATACCCTACAACACGGATTTAACTGGGTATGTAAAGAGGTGTATTCCTGGAATTCCATACGTAAAAGGGTCTTCCACCCTCAACAGCGGTTCTTCACCCGGCTCCTCTCCAATATGGCCTATCGAAGCATTGCACTGAAGACGCCAGAGAGCCAAATTCCAAGTCTTTCTAAGATCTTGCAAAAATTGAATGATACCATCCCTCTTGAAAATACACGGGATCTGATCCAAAGGGTTGGGGTTAAGATTGTAGAGAAGAAACATCGGATAGAGCAAAGGGCAGCCAATACCCTCAAACTCTATTCTGTTTATAATGAGCGAATTAAAACCCTTTTCGTCAACTTGGAAGGATCGATTGATCGGCAGGGAGCAAAAGAATTGGCGAAAAGACTCAAGGGTGCTATAGATATTGAGATACAGAAAGTGATTCTTGATTTCAATGATATAAGGGCTTTTTCTTCTGAGGCAATTGCACTGCTATCGAGAAAAGGTTTTCTCCAGACTGAAGAAGGACAACTTTGGGTGGCTGTAAACCCCCCCGATATTGATTTCTGATATTCTGCGGTCTATTTAAAAAAATAAGTAGATATATATTAATCTTATATTAATCGGAGTATCTACGAGCTGCCTTCTGTCTTCTCCTCTTGGCCTCACGCTGTTTCCTTTTCTTCTTTACGGAGGGTTTTTCATAGGATCTTCTATTCTTTAACTCTTTTAAGATCCCATCCTTCATCATTTGCCGTTTAAGAAATTTGATCGCTTGTTCAATCTGGTTGTTCTGAACCTTAATTTCCAAAGGTTTCTCCCCTTTTTCTTTCTTTATCATCCGCACTTGCAAAACCCC
>Ga0154685_1250_pt4 | contig 12122 bp, 12 predicted proteins | sample Rifle2008BG13ft_FD_116114 | JGI IMG/M metagenome (GOLD analysis project Ga0154685, IMG submission 116114) | Deltaproteobacteria bacterium RBG_13_47_9 | reverse complement strand
CCCTCATTAGCAAGGAGTTGGATGAAGACGTAACGGTCAAAACCCCCGGGGGCGCCAAGACCTATACCATTTTGAAAATCGCCTAAATCAGCTTTTTTTATCCACTCTCACCTTTTTTCACTACCGTGATCGCAGTCGCCTTGAAGGCCGCTCTTACTGCTATTCCCGCCGTCAGTGACAGCTTTTCCATGGAATGGTTGGTCACATAGGCAACAAGAGGGAATCCACAGTCAAGATGTACTTTTTGATAGAGCCCCAAGGAGACAATCCTCACAATCCTCCCTGGGAATACATTTCTGGCACTTGTTCCTTCTTGAGAGGAATGGGTCGAGAGGGTAACGTTTTCTGGCCGGATGCATAGAACCACTCTTTCTCCTAAATGAATATCCCCCACAACCTCGATCTCCTGCCCTTCAACAGAAGCGAAAAAAGATCCACCGTCTTTATTAATCACCTTCCCAGTGAGAATCGTCTCTGCTCCAACAAACGAAGCCACCCATTCATTTACCGGATGGTTCATTACCTCTCCGGGAGAACCGATCTGAAAAATCTTCCCTTCATTCATCACTGCCATCCGATTCGAAAGTCTCAATGCCTCCAGGCGATCGTGGGTAGCGAAGATCGCAGTTGTTCGGGTCTGTTGAAGGATATGCTCCAAATCTTCCAACAGGGAATCACGGGTTGGAGGATCGAGGGAAGCAAACGGTTCGTCAAGGAAAAGGATTTCGGGTTGAAGGGCAAAGGCCCGTGCGAGACTCGTCCTCTGCGCCTCCCCTCCTGAAAGCGTTCTTGAAGAACGGTGGCTGAGATGAAGGATTCCAAATCGGTCGAGCTGTTCCATCACCCTCTCACGAATTTCACCTTTCTTCATCCCACGAATTTTAAGGCCTGAGGAGACATTGTCAAAGACCGTGGTATCAAAAAGGAGAGGCTCCTGAAAGACCATCGCCAGTTTCCTTCGGTATTCCAAAACAGAATGATTCGCTTCAACCTTCTTCCCTCTGAAAAAGATTTCGCCCTGAAAAGGTTTCGATAAATAGGATAAAGTTTGCAGGAGGGTAGTTTTCCCCGCCCCATTCGGCCCTATCAAAGAGAGGATCTCTCCCTCCCGGATTAAAAAGGATGGAACATGAAGTATCGTTATTCCACCTCTTTTAACCTCAAGATTTTTTACTTCCAGTATTGTTGTAGACTTAATCATCATTGTCCTGTTTTAGGATTTATATTCCGCAATCCAAATTCCGAAATCCGAAATCGATTTCATCTCGGCCTCTCCTTCTGTTGGATTTGAGTGAGGATCAAATTGACGAAAAAGGCAAGCATAAAAAGAATGATCCCCAGGGCAATCGCAACGTCAAAATTTCCCCGACTCGTCTCCATGACCGTAGCTGTAGTAAGAACCCGGGAGTAGCCCTTAATATTGCCGCCCACCATGATGGATGCCCCGACTTCCGAGATGACACCTCCAAACCCTGCCATCACTGCCGCCAAAAGTGGAAGCTTCGCCTCTTTGATCAGAATCCAGACCATCTGGAATCGGGTTGCCCCGAGAGCGAAAATTTGAAGCCGAAGTTTTTGAGGAAGTTGTTGAATGGCAGCCAGGGTGATACCCATCACAATAGGGGTGGCGATGATCGCTTGAGCGATAATCATGGCTGTGGGCGTGTAGAGGATTCTAAAAAATCCAAGGGGTCCATTCCTCCATAAAAAGATGGTCACGAAGAGGCCCACCACCACAGGTGGAAGACCCATTCCTGTATTGATGAGGCTCACAACGACCCTTCTTCCAGGGAATCTGGAAAGGGCGATCGAAGTCCCGAGGGAGATCCCGATGAACATGCTGATCAGCGTCGCTGATCCGGAAATCTTAAGCGAAAGGAACGTAATCCCCATGACTTCAGGATCAAAGGTGACTAAGAGCCAAAAAGCCTTTCTAATACCTTCAAGAATGAGATCCATTTTTTACCATGAAAATTTTAAGCACGAAATTCTAAATCCGAAACAAACTCAAATGTTCAAAATTCAAAAATATTACCTTTCCTTCTTTTCATCTATTTAAAATATTGATGGTCTCGTAAAAAGTCGTCTCACCGGTGAAAACCGGTGTCCAGTGTTTTCATAACTATCTGAGATTACTGGATTCCGGCATTCGCCGGAATGACGATCATTAGGCTTTTTCGACTTTTTACGAGTTCATCAAATATTTGAATTTCGAATTTGTTTAGGATTTCGATATTCGAATTTCGAGTTTAGACTCTACCCAACTCTTCTTCCTTTTTTTCCGGCATCCGGAAAGAAGAGAGGGGACCCATATTTTTCCCTCCCAAAGGTCTTAATGATGTCCTGTGTTTCCTTTGAAGCCAGAAAATGAGAAAATGCTTTCCCCCCGGCTGCATTGACCTTTGCCCATTTGGCCGGGTGGACCTCGATGACATGGTAGACATTTAGAAGAATGGCATCTCCTTCTACGAGGATGTCAAGCCCCAAGTTTTTCTTCAAAGCGAGGTAAGTGCCTCGATCCGCAAGCGTATAACCCATCTTCTCAGCGGTTATGTTCAATGTTTGACCCATTCCAAGGCCGGTCTGTTGATACCATTTTTCTTCTTCAGGATTGATCCCCGCAGCCTTCCAAATTGATTTTTCTTTTGAATGGGTTCCGGAGTTATCCCCTCTCGACAAAAAAAAGGCATTGGATGAGGCTATTTTTTTAAATGCCTCTGAAGCCAATTTTAAACCTTTAATCTTGGCTGTGTCCCCAGGAGGTCCCACGATGACGAAGTCATTATGCATGATGATCCTTCGATTGATCCCATAGCCTTCGGCCACAAATTTTTTCTCTGCGGCAGGGGAATGAACCAGCAGCACATCCGCCTCTCCCTTCTGCCCCATGGCCATGGCTTGTCCGGAGCCGACGGCGATGGTCTTAACAAAGTAACCGGTCTTTTTCTCAAAGATGGGAATGAGAACATCGAGAAGCCCGGAGTCCTGGGTGCTGGTTGTGGTAGACAAAATGACCGTTTTGTTTTGGGCTAAAATCGAGGAGGCCCCCATCCATAAAAATAAGGAAACTGTCGTACATAAAACAATCTTTGTGTCTACCCTATGCTTCATGCTTCAATCTCCTTTCATCTCTTTGAATAAAGAATCTTCCCTGAATCCTTAAAATCGTAATTTCCTAAGCTCTTAACCCTGTTTCGAAATTCTAACGAATTGAGAATCTCGATAAAGGCTTGAATTCCTCTTTCGAAATAGGTTGACCGATCAAGGATCATATCGAAGCATTCCTGGGTGATGGGAACAAAAGAAAGGCCGAGGAATTTGGAAACGGCAATGGTGGCAATGCCTACATCTGCCTCTTTCGAAAGAATTGAGAAACCCACCTCAAAGTGGGTAAAGACCTCTCGATCATATCCGGATATTTTGGAAGAGGGAAGGATTCGTCTCTTAAGATGATGATCCAAGAGGACTCTTGTGCCTGAGCCTTTCTGCCGGTTGATAAACCGCAACCCTTTCCGGGTCAAATCCTCGAACCCATTTACATGGAAAGGGTTTTTAGGAGCTGTTACAAATCCAAGATCTCGGTGGAACAGATTGACCACAACCGGTTCCACATTTGGAAGATAATGGGAGAGGAAGGGGATATTATAACCCCCGCTTTTCGGGTCGAAAAGATGTGACCAGGCAATATCGGTATACCCCTTATCGAGAGCCCTAAGACCATCGGTGCTCCCTGTATTGGCAGAAAAGATAAAAAACTCAGGATACGATTTTTTCATATAGGTCTGAAGCATATCCAGAATGGGATCATTGCTGCCGGATGCCAGAAGCGCTCCTTCAATTCGCCTGCTTTTTTGCCTCGCCTGTTCAAGACCACTCTTTGCATTCGATTCAATCCACTCTTCAACCAATTTCCTTGGGAAAACCCATTTTCCGGTCACCCGAGTGGAGGGAATCCTTTTGGACTTGATCAAGGCATAGACCTGTTTCTCATGAATCCCCAAGTACTTCCCCACTTCTTTGGTGTTCATCATCTCTTCAGACATAAATTCCCCCATCTGAAAACAAAATCTATGTAAATGAAAATATCCAATATGTCAAGTAATATTATTACAAATAATTACTTTTTATTACTTTTTACTACAAAATTAAGAATAATATATCATCCTATCTTATTGAACGATGACACGTGAAACCCAAAGATTGTATATTGACGAAGAGGCCTTTCTCCTCTAATATTAAGGAATTCGTTTTTAATGAGGGTTAATGTCCTTCTTTTATCTCTGGCTGGGAAGGAGGTCATGTTGACCCATCCAAGGGGATCCAACGATGAAAAACTTTTCTTCCGATCGTGCTATGAAATTCACGGAATCGGTCATCCGTGAGATGACCCGAATCTGTCTTAAGCATCAGGGCGTGAACCTCGCCCAAGGGTTCCCCGACTTCCCTGCACCCGAGGAGATTAAGGAGATGGCCGTCAGCGCGATCCGGGCCGATTTGAACCAGTATGCAATTACCTGGGGAACGCCAAACCTGCGTCAAGCCGTGGCTGAAAAATTTGCCTGGTACAATGGCGTCACCATCGATCCTGAAACAGAAGTCACGGTATGCTGCGGATCAACGGAGGCGATGATCTCTTCCCTGATGGCCCTTGTCAATTCGGGCGAAGAGGTCATTGTATTCGAGCCTTTCTATGAAAACTACGGCCCTGACAGCATCCTCTGTGATGCGAAGCCTCGATTCGTTACCCTTCATGAACCCGATTGGCATTTCGACGAGAGGGAACTAACCCATGCCTTCACCAACAAGACCAAAGCGATCATCCTGAACACCCCCAACAACCCCACCGGAAAGGTCTTCACCCGGGGAGAATTGCAGTTGATCACCGACCTCTGCCAAAAATGGGGGGTGTTAGCGGTGACGGACGAAATCTACGAACATATTTTATACGATGGAACCCAACATATCAGTATCGCTTCCCTTCCCGGGATGAAAGAGCAGACCATCACCATCAATTCCATTTCCAAGACGTATAGCCTCACCGGATGGCGTGTGGGTTGGGCAATCGCATCACCTTCGCTGACCGCATCGATCCGGAAGGTTCACGATTTTTTGACGGTCGGGGCGCCCCATCCTCTTCAGGAAGCCGCAGCCACTGCGCTCAGGATAAATCCCAACTACTACCAAACGCTCGCCAAGGAATACCAAGAGAGAAGGGATTTCCTCATGGAGGTATTAGAGGAGTCCGGTTTTCGGGTCTACTGTCCTCATGGGGCTTATTATATTATGACGGACGTAGGGCACTTCGGTTTTCCAGATGATGTGGTCTTTGCTCGTTATTTAGTGGAAAAGATCGGTGTGGCCACTGTCCCGGGAAGTAGCTTTTACACTCACTCCACCCTGGGGGCAACCAAGGTTCGCTTCTGTTTCCCCAAAAAGATGGAAACGTTGCAACAGGCGGGCGAGAAATTGAGGAATTTCAAAATAGATAGATAAAAATAATAGAAGTGGGCAAAATCAGGGTCAATGAAAAAAGGGCGGCCCACGGGGACCGCCCTTTCAATTTCTGCATTGACATATCCATTTATTATTTCATACGCCCTTCAACGGCCTCCCATTTGATGTTTTTTAGGAAGGCTGCAATATAATCGGCCTTTTTCAATCCATAATCAACCATAAAGGCATGTTCAAAGACATCCAGAATTAATAAGGGGTTGCAACCCGCTGGATGACCGACATCATGCTCATTAACCCACTGGTTGATCAATCTGCCGCTTACGGGATCCTGGTAGAGGATAGCCCATCCAATGCCTCGCAGCCCCCCAACCCCTTTAAAATCAGCCTCCCAATTTTCAGCGCTTCCACATTCTTCGGCTAATTTCTTCCCGAGTTTACCTGCCTTATTCAACGCCCCTTTACCCCCTAAATTCTCAAAATAGAGCTCATGGAGCCGCATGCCATTAAACTCCCAACCCAACCGGCGTTTCAATTCAGCATATTCAGGGGTCCCGATCTTTCCTCCTTTTGCCATTTCAGAGAGGGTATCTAAAACCTTATTCGTATTGGTCACATATCCCTGATAGAGAGTGAAATGATTTTTAAGAAGCGTTTCGCTAAACCCCTCCATCCCAATCAGACTGTTATAGTCTTTTGCCGTATAGGCCATATCCCAATCCCTCCTTTCGATGAATGATCATTTTATTATAACAGAAAAAATGGCAGTTTTAAAGATTTTTTCCCCCGAAGGTACACCTTTTTCATTTTCTCTCACCTTCTTTCCTTCAAACCACTCCAAGGAGTCTATGATTTGCCTTGAAAAGGTAAGGTTCTGCATGTTATTTTTGATTCACATATGAAACTTCGGGTCGGGGCCAATTGGGATGTTGCGTTTCTGGATGAAGTCAAAGGGACATCCGTGGACAGCCTCTTTGGCAAACTTCCTTTCGATATTGTGGGAGGAGCAAGACCCGGCTTTGTCCTTCCTCAGGTGGACCGAAAAGATGTAGAGAAATATATTCAGTCCTGCCACCAAAGAGGACTGGAGTTTAGTTACCTGTTAAACGCCCCTTGCCTTGGAAACCTCCAATATTCGAAAAAGGGATATAAACAACTGATCGACCTTCTTGAATGGATCGATCATTCCGGCGCCGATTCAGTTGTCGTCGGCATTCCCTATCTCATCGATCTGATCAGGAGACGTTTTCCTCGTCTTAAAGTGAAGGTTTCCACCACCGCCCGCGTCAATACGTTGAGAAAAGCACTACAATATGAGGCGATGGGAGTGGAAGAGATCATCATCGATGAGCACATCAACCGAGAATTTAAAACCCTCGAGGTGATTCGAACAGGGGTGAAATGTAACTTAGAATTGATCGTCAACAATATCTGCCTCTGGCAATGCCCCTATAATTTTGAACATGTTAACCACGACGGGCATGCCTCAAGAAAGGGAGAGGAAGAGGAATACTGCTATCTTCAGTACCCCGGATATCTCTGCCTTTACAGAAAACTGGCACACCCCGTGGAGCTCCTGAAATCCCCCTGGATCAGGCCGGAGGATATCTTCCAGTATGAGGATTTGGGTTATGATCATTTTAAAATCACAGAGCGATTCAAACGGACCCCATTCCTGGTCGAACATGTCAGGGCTTATGAAAATCGGCGTTATGATGGAAACCTTTTAGACCTCTTCACCCTCCCCAGAAAGGGGGCATTTACTCCGATTCACCTCGAATACTTCATCCAACCCGAGCATGTGAATATTCTGAAGGTCTCAGAATTGGAGAAGGTCTTCGATTTAGAGGTTCGTGAGCTCATCCAAATCGAGAATAGCAAATTAAATGGCTTCCTTAAACATTTTAAGACAAAGGATTGCAATCAGACCGCTTGCTCCCAGTGCCTCTATTGTGAAAATGTCTTTGAGAGGGTGGCGGTTGTCAAGGATGAAGAAGTCAAGAAGGCCGCTGAACGGGTTAGAGCTTTTTCTGATAAGCTTCTTTCCGGAGAGATTTTTGAAATTCCCCCTTCCCATCTTATTTTTCGCATCCCCTTTGTCAAATCCCTTCTAAAACATCTTCTTAAATGGCGGCGGAGAAAAGGACAATAAACCTTACGGTTGCATAAACGGCCACGGGTAAACCGCTCTTCAAGGCTTCGGACGGCGATTGAGTTGACAAATTAAGGGAATGGGTAGACCTCACCTCAGGTGAGCTCCAGCAGGGGTCCGAGACGTATGTGCTAATTGACCTAAAGGTTCGCCCCGAAGCCTTTACGACCGGTTCACCCATGTCCGTGTGACTAAATTTTCTGCGATGTTAAGGTAAATCCATCCCTAAGGAATCCGAGAGATGAGATTTCTGTTGGTTGATCCACCCCATAAAATTTGGACCATTCTAAGGGCCTGGGTCCCTTCTCCCGGATGCCTTCAATTACTCGCTTATCTGGAAAGGGAAGAAGTTGATATCGATTATATGGATTGTACGCTCAATGAAAACCCGTGGAGGGATCTTGAAGAAAAGGTTCGGACAGAAAGACCCGAAGTGATTGGGATCTCTGTCATCTGCACAGCCTTCATCTATGATGGAATGAATGCTGCCAACTTAATCAAAGCGATCAGTCCCCGATCCATCATCATCATGGGAGGGGAACACCCCTCTTTCATGGCGGAGGAGACCCTCAGGGATTGCCCTGCCATTGACTATATCTGTGTTGGAGAAGGAGAGATCACGCTGACCGAATTTCTGCGGGCCCTGGAAAGAGACGAAAAAGACTTTTCAACGATTTTAGGTCTGGCCTATCTTAACGAAAAAGGGGGTTTTGTCTATACCGGTGATCGGCCTTTCATCGAGGATCTCGATACCCTTCCCATGCCTGCCTACCACCTCGCCAAGATGGAGCATCCTTATGTCAACCTTCCTTCTGAGGGTCACCGAGGACTGGTCGTCAATTTTTCAAGAGGATGCACCTGGGATTGTACCTTCTGTTCAGAATCCGCTTTTTATAGAAAAACCTGGAGGAAAAGAAGTCCAAAATTGATGGCCGATGAACTTGAGCTCCTCAAAGAGAAATATAACCGGGATACGTTTTATGTGGGGGACAATACCTTCAATGTCAATCGGGAACAGGGTATTGGATTTATTGAGGAGATGCTCAGGAGAAAAACCCATCAGCGGTTCTGGCTTCAATCACGCGCTGATCTTGTGATCAGGGATCAAGACCTTCTGGAGGGTTTTCGAGAGGCTGGGGTCTATCAATTTATGATGGGGCTTGAATATCATAAAGAGTCCGTGCTCAAAGATATCCGGAAGCGTCAATCTGCTGAACAGGCTCACAAAGCCATGGATCTTCTAAAGAAACATAAACTGATGGTCATGGCTACCCTGCTCATCGGCCACTGGGAAGAGACAGAGGAAGATCGAAAGGCCTTTTTAAAATATTTTGGGAAATATGTCGACCACTTTGGCCTCAACCTGATCACCCCTCTTCCCGGAACTCCTCTTTTTTATAAAATGAAGGCCTTGGGGAGAATTGCAGACGGGAACTACCGTAACTATGATTATATTCATGCCGTCATGCCCACCAAAGAGGTGGATCATTTGGACCATGTGAATCTCATTTACAAAGATATCATGCGACGTTACTACTGGCGGCCAAAGGAGTTATTGAAGCTGTTCTCTCCGAACCCGATTCTGAGGCACCATCATCGATTTTACATCACCAAAGTGGCTTTTAATATCATGATGCATGAGATCTTCGGGACACCCATGTGGGTCCAACCGAACTATCAAGAATATAAGGATTATCTGGTCGAAAGGGGGGAGACTTTATCCGCAGGTTTGATGAGTTTGGCCAAGTAGTCAAACCATTCCTTCTGAAGGGCGATCCTCCTTCTCGGGACGATGGTGACGGGTGCAAACCTTAAAATGAAGGGCCTTCCATTCTGATCGCAAAAGGCAAGGTTGAAGAGGGCGGTATCTGCGCCATAATAATTGTCTCGGCTAAGGAAAATCTCTTCCATCCTCGAAAAGGGAATTTTTAAATCGATTTTCCCATATCCTTTTCTCTCCGGGGCCTCAAAGTAAAGCGCCTCTCCTTCAACCCACAACTTGCCTCTCCTTCTCGTTCCTTTAATGGGGAGCCCTCCATAGTAATAAGCATAACAAGCTTTAGGAAACATATTTTTTATATACCATAATACTCCTTCCTCATCAATAAAGAAAAACCAAATGGCGATGCCTTTTTTTTCACCCTCCCCTTGAAAGGCTTAAATATTTTGCAAGGAAACTTAATTTTAGAGTAAAATAATCCTTACCCTTGATAAAAATACTTTTTACGGGATCGGTATTTTTTTTAATGGGTTGTTTCAAAAAATGGAGCGTTTCTTTATTCCCTGGAAGCAATGACTTAGGTAACATGATCCAATGGAATCAAAGGATTGAGCCATGGAAAAGACAATTCAATTTATTCTCTCCCAGAAATTGGAAAAAAAGAGAAAGCAAATCGATGCGATCGATCATCAACTCTTAATCCTTCTCAACCGGAGGCTCCGTCTCGCTCTTGAAGTTGGGAATATTAAAGATAAGGTGGGCAAGAAAATCTATGATTCTCCAAGAGAAAAAAAGGTTTTGGAAAGGTTGAGGGTAAAAAACAAAGGCCCTATGACAGAGGATCAGTTAAAGAAAATATTCGGGGCGATTATGAAGGTTTGTCGGGGATCTCAAACCCTAAATATATGACGCTTGCCGCACACTGCGCGGGGCTCCCTGAAATGAAATCCTATTTTTATTCGCCCGTTTTTCCCACCCTACCCGGAAGTGAGATGTGCGGAGGGCCGACTCTTCAGGATAGGATCTTCCCAGGCCCTTTTGAAGAAACAATCCAAGACCTTCTTTGAGGTTCTTTCTTTTAAAACCAACATCTTTTCTTGAGGGTCTTTTCTCAGACTGAAAAAGGACTTCTCTTTAAAGAGCAAAGAAAGAAGGTCCACCCATGTGATTTCCTTTGCCTGAGCCTCAACCTTGTTTTTCAAGAGTTGCGAGATCCCTTTGAATGTCATGCCTTCAGTGAATTCCCCTTCATCCATCTTTCCTTTGATAAAATTGATGGTTCTTCCCAGACGAAAGAGGGTTAATAAATCCAGCCGATTGAATTCTTCTGTCTCAATGGGAAAGGCGCTTGACCGCCACTGAGAAAGGCAGGAAGGGAGAATGCCCTCCTTTTTACATCTCTCGAAAAGAGGAGTCCCGGGAACAGGGTAGTAGACACTCGGACCGATAAGGACTCTCTTTTTCATCAAGTAAGCCAGAGTGTCCACCATCTCCTCTAAGGTTTGCCCAGGCATCCCCAGAATGACATAAGCGATCACGTTGAGGCCATTCCGCTCTGCCTCTTCTATTATTTTATCAAATTCATTCGGTGACTTCGGCCTTCCCATTCTCTCTTTTGTCGATGGATCTGCACTGACAAAGGAAAGATTGATTGTATAAAACCCTGCCCTTTTCATCAATCTCAGGAGGTCGCTGCTCAACGAAGCAAAAGAAATACCGTTCATGGCAGAAAGTTCAAGTTCCCCTTCTCCAAAATTTTTGATAATGAGACCCATCAATTTTTTAGCCCGTTCCTGATCGAAGGTAAAATTATCATCTTCGATATCAAAGGCCTGGATACCATATCGCTTCCGGCACTCCACCATCTCTTTAATAATGGCCTCCGGGGTTCGAGGCCTAAAAGAGTTTCCCATCACGAAATGGGCCGAACAGTAGGCACATCCATGCGGGCAACCCCGGCTTGTAATGATCATGGAGGACCGTTTCTTTCTTAACCGATATCGGTCCAGATCGAGGAGTCCCCTCGCAGGATAAGGAAGGGAATCCAGATCCTGAATGTAGGTCCGAAGAGGATTGAAGCGGATTGCCCCATCGATTCGATAACCGAGCCCATCGATATTCCCGATGATCCCTTTTTCTCCCCTCTGAATCTGCTCCAAGAGAAGAGGAAATCGAATCTCCCCTTCTCCCATAACGGCATAATCTGTCCAAGGGTTTTTCATTACCCTTTCCGGATCGCAACTGACATGGGCTCCTCCCATAACAACAATTTTTTTTCTATCCCATTCCTTAATGATCCGAGACAGTTCTACTGCTTCCCCGTGATAGGGCGTAAAGGAGGACGAGACTCCAAAGACATCCGCCTTTGATTCTTTAATCCTCTGTTTGATCTCGTCCCATTCCATTCCAAAATGGTAATAACCTGTATAAAGCTTAAAAGGACTCCGATCATGGAATGGATAGAAGTCCCGAAGATAAGAAAGTTCTGAAGGAATTGGAATCGACCTTCTCTTTTCAGTCTGACAGTCAAGGATGTCAACTTCATATCCATGGGCCTGGAGGGAGGCCCCAAGATAGGCCAAACCAATCGGCTGCGTCCGAATGGAGGTTTGATAAAAATCCTGTACAGGAGGTTGAATGAGAAGAATTTTCATTGTCTTTGGCAAAGGAACCCCTAAAATTATATTAAATAAAAGACCCATTGTCTATTTTTGAAAGTATCCCCTCAGAAGGTCTGAAAAAATTGATTTGGCCAGTTTTTGGCTCGAAAGGACGGGTGGATTTCCGAAGTTTTAGAAT
>Ga0154685_1187_pt4 | contig 12635 bp, 13 predicted proteins | sample Rifle2008BG13ft_FD_116114 | JGI IMG/M metagenome (GOLD analysis project Ga0154685, IMG submission 116114) | Deltaproteobacteria bacterium RBG_13_47_9 | reverse complement strand
CGGAGGAATGTAACACTGGAGTCCACTTTTCAAGGATTAACGGTCCAGTTTTCAAACAAAAACAGTCCACTTTTCAGTCGTAAGCAACATAGAAGGCAGGGAACTTGACAAAAAGGGGGTTTTAATGTAGTTTTATGTGAAAAATTTATCTTATTGTTTGAAAAACCCATAATTTCACGCCCTATAGAGATTTGGCGTTAAAGAGGTGGAAACTGTTTGCGTGAAAGATTACAGCGTGAACTCTTGAGTTAAGAATTTTCGAAGCCAAAAATAAGGGATTTCCCTATTGTACAGTTGATCAGAGATAGCTAAGATTCTACAATAAAACCAATTTCAAGAAGAATTGGTTGATAGAGAACGGATAGTCGCTCTGAGATAGGGGGGGAGGTGGCTGTGTCTTTTGAGCTCTCTTCTAAGCCAGCTTGGTATGTGGTTCAAACCAAGCCGAAGAGGGAGGCTGAGGCTTTCCACAACCTTTGTGGCCTCGGGTTCCAATCTCTCTTCCCAAAGCTGCTCGATTACAGGACCTGGAATGGTCGGTCTACTGTGATTACAAAACCACTCTTTCCGAGTTATCTCTTCGTTAGCTTAATCCTCTCCCAACATTACTACAAGGTCAAATGGACAAAGGGAATATCCCATTTTGTGGGGTGGGGGGATGTACCCGCACCCATCGCTGATGAGGTAATAGAGATCATCCGCAGCCGGATGGATGAACAGGGCAGGGTGAGATTAGAGAGGGATTGGAGGTTTGGAGAAGCGGTGCGGATCAAAGCCAGCCTGCTCAAGGACCTCATTGGGGTATTTGACAGCAAGGTATCTCCACGGGGCAGGGTGAGGGTGTTGCTCCAACTGGTTGGCTCGCAGGTGAGTGTGAACCTACCAGAGACGCTGCTGGAGCGAATCAGATAGATTGATTGAAGTATCAAAAAAATGCTTTATTTCCAATAGGTTGGAAGCAACCTCAAGGGCGGAGCATTATATTGTTAAATAAACCATGAAAAGGCAAAAATTAATTCACGCGGTTATTCTAGCTGGTGGGAAGGGAACCAGGTTTTGGCCTCTCAGTAGGGAAAACTGCCCCAAGCAGATGCTCAATATCGTTGGGGAGGATACACTGCTTCGACAGACGATCAAGAGATTACATGGATTTATTTTATTGGACAATGTATGGATCATTACAACGGATAGCTTGGCGCAGGATATCCGTTTTCATTTGAAACCCCTGGGGGACGATGCGGACAGTATCCGCTTTATCGTAGAACCAACGGGCAGAAATACCGCTCCTGCTGTCGCCCTTGCTGCAATGACCATCAATAAGCTCTCATCCGACTCTGTGATGGTCGTGATGCCCTCAGACCATATCATCAGGGATACAAAGCAATTTCAAGAAAAAGTCCAGTTGGCCATTGAGGCTGCAAAGAAGGGCTATTTAGTTACCTTTGGAATTATACCCACCAGGCCTGAAACTGCTTACGGATATATCAGGGCAGGTCAACCTTTTAGCAACTCCACCGATGAGATTTTCCATGCGGAGGGATTTTTTGAAAAACCTGGTTTGAAAACCGCGGAGACCTTTGTCTGCCAGGGGAGCTATTATTGGAATAGCGGCATCTTTGTATGGAAGGCCTCGAAGATCCTTAAAGAGATTGAGCAATACCTGCCCTCGCTTTACCGGGGACTGCAAAAGATCAGCGAACTGAATGACTTGAAGAATGAAACCGTCAAGGAACTTTATTCTTCACTTGAAAACATCTCCATAGATCACGGCGTGATGGAAAAAAGTCGAGACGTGCTGGTAATGCCCGTTGATTTTGGATGGTGTGACTTAGGCAACTGGACGGCCTTGGGCGATGTCTTGGAAAGGGATAAACAAGGGAATATCCTCCAGGGGAACCTGATCGATATCGGCAGTGAAAATTGTACCATGATCGCCGGTGATCGTGTCCTGGCAACCATCGGGCTAAAGGATATGGTGGTCGTCGATACCGCTGATGCGACCCTTGTCTCGTCAAAGGAGATGGTCCATGAAGTGAGGAAGGTCGTAGAGACATTGAAAAGGAATAACCGTGAAGAGCATCTGATCCATCGGACCGTGGCGAGGCCGTGGGGGAGTTATACCGTATTGGGGAAAGGCAATCGGTATAAGATCAAGATGATCGTCCTTCAGCCGCAGGCCAGATTGAGCCTCCAGCTCCACCAGCATCGAAGTGAGCACTGGGTGGTTGTCTCCGGAACGGCCAGGGTGACGAGGGGGGAAGAGGTCTTTGATGTCCATCTTAATGAGAGCACGTTTATTCCCATTTCCGTGAAACACCGTTTAGAAAACCCGGGTCTGATTCCCCTGCAGATCATCGAAGTTCAGAACGGTGATTATGTGGAAGAGGATGATATTGAAAGATTAGATGATGAATATGAGAGAACATAGCGCTCTAAGAAGGAAGGGCAGCAGAGCAACCCAAATAGATCAAGGACTTGGCCAATAACAAGTTCGTAAGATGAGGTGTTTTGCAAAGTCTCACCCTATAAAAAAGATAGTAACGCTTGATAATAATATGACCGCACTAAAATACTATGCAGAGGTGCTCAAGTGCGAGTGAATCCTCATACAGCGCAACCAACATCTCCAATGTCTTTGTTATGCAGTCTCTGGCGCAATCGCCAACTTATAATCCAGATGACAAAGCGGGAGGTTGTGGGACGCTACAAGGGATCAGTCTTGGGTATCGCTTGGTCATTTTTCAACCCGCTGCTTATGCTTTTCATTTACACTTTTGTTTTCTCGGTTGTATTCAAGGCACGCTGGGGTGTAAATACTGAAGAGACTAAAACGCAGTTTGCCATTGTGCTGTTTGTGGGCATGATCGTCCATGGCCTTTTTGCCGAAGTGATCAATCGCGCGCCGGGGCTGATTACCTCCAACGTAAATTTTGTTAAAAAAGTTGTATTCCCACTTGATATTTTGCCATCCGTTGCTATAGGCGCAGCCCTTTTTCACAGCCTCGTAAGTCTTGGCGTACTAGTGGCTGCTTTTTTATTGGTTAACGGTTACCTGAATTGGACGGCAATATTCATTCCACTTGTGCTGTTGCCGCTCATCATTCTTACTCTTGGCGTTGCCTGGATGCTGGCATCCCTAGGTGTATTTCTTCGTGATTTAGGGCAAACTACGGGTATCATCACTATGATGTTGTTATTTTTCTCCCCCATATTTTACCCGGTGACCGCGTTGCCGGTAGAATTACGCCCTTGGATCATGGCCAATCCGCTCACCTTTATTATCGAACAGGCCCGCGAAGTCCTTATCTGGGGACATCTCCCCGATTGGGTAGGACTTGGTATCTACAGCTTTGTGGCTTTGGGAGTGGCCTGGCTAGGCTATGCCTGGTTTCAGAAGACCAGAAAGGGATTTGCCGATGTCCTCTAACATAAATAAAACTCCCTCTCCCTGCGCGGGAGAGGGTTGGGGTGAGGGGGTGCACCAAAACGATTCCCCGCTCCGCACGGGTGAGGTTCCAGCGGTGAGAGAACCTGCGCACAATATTGCTATACGTGTCAGCAATCTGGGCAAATGTTATCAGATTTACGATGCTCCGCGTGATCGGCTTAGACAATTTGTTGCTCCCCGAATGCAGCGGTTTTTCGGACAGTCTCCCAAACAATATTTCCGCGAGTTGTGGGAGCTCGAAGGTTAGTTTGAAATGACTAATCCAATGAACACCATTCTTTCTCAATTACGCGATATCAGTGTTGAAGCGGTGGTCGCTTGGATTGTGATGTTTTTTATGCTGCTCTTTGCGATGTGGACACTGGCGCATCACGCAGCAACTTTTCTTTATATTCCCTGGCGCTCTTTGTGCTTGGCTTCGATAATGGCTATTCTGCCAGCATCATTGCTAGCAGCGTGGGGAGCGTGGCGATTTTCAAATGCCTACGGACAAGAGGTCACAAAAGCCGTATACTCGGCAGGCCTACAGAACATATCTTCTATAGTTCTATTCATTGTGATAACAGCGTTGCTATTGGTTATTCCCACTTATAGTTTACGGTTTGGTTTCGCGCTGACTGGATTTTTATTTATGTGGTGGCTAACTAGACGAGCATATTCGCCACCCCATTCAAAGGCGGTAATCTCAGAAGGTATCACAGTATTTTCAGGGCGCGGTGGCGTTTGGCTCCTGGCGGCTTTCACTCTTGTTGCCGTTGTAGTAACACTGGCATCTCATCGTCCTGATCTGGATGACTCATTTTATATCCACGTAGCCGCCCAAACCTTGCGTCATCCAGATCTCGGCCCTCTCACTTTTGATGCATCTTTAGGGTTCATCCTTGAACCTTTCCTCTTCGCGCCTTATCGGCTTGCCTCATACGAGACACTCGTCGCACTTCTTACTGGTTGGACTGGTTTAGATATTCTGACTGTCTATTATCTGTTACTGCCGGGGTTAACAGCAGCCTTGGCAATCGGTGTCGCGTACTTGTTCGCACGATGGTTCCTGCCGTCCGGACCGGCGGTTTTGGCCACAGGGATATTCCTTTTAATCATGCTGGCCTGGGGGGACTCGCATATTGCCTATGGGAACCGTGTATTTGTCAGGTTGTTTCAGGGCAAGGGACTTCTTATCGCGCTGACAACTCCTATGTCTATCGTCGTCGGACTTCTGCTCTTGCGTCGCCCCTCACCCTGGAATTGGATCTTTCTCGCCCTGGCGCAGGTAGCGGCAATCGGCGTATCTTCCAATGGCTTGGTTTGCACTTTTGCTACAACTGCGCTGGTATTGATCACAGCAATAAGGCGCGATGTCAAAGCCGTTGTTTTTGCATCAGGAATATTGGCTGTGACACTCATCTATCCGGCGATACTAGGTGTCTGGCTTAAGTTCTACAGTGGTTGGGCCATGCCATTAGGTAGTGAATCAGGCCCATTGCTTCCAATCAATGCTTCGCTTGGCCTTGGCATACGTGAGGCACTTACACTAAGCGCATTAGCGCTTGGGTTCGGAGCACTGAGCATAAGTATTCAAAAAAGCGAATATGGACTGCTTACCGGTGCAGTACTTGTACTCATACTCAACCCATGGTTCTCCGAACTGCTATCCGGCTTATCGGCACGAGTTATGAGTTGGCGTTTAGCCTGGGCGGCACCAATTCCACTCCTGCTGGCTGTTGCCTTTGCGGCAGTCATTTCGCCATTATTTTGGATACGACCACCGATAAAGAAACTATCCCTGGTCAACTCGTTTATCGGAGTTGTGGCGCTTATTTTTTTCTTAGCGGCTGCACGTTGGACTTTGGTGGCGTCGAACAACGTAACATGGAGCTGGCCTTCAGCCAAACTCAATGCTAAATACAATATGGCAAAGGAGATCTCGGCAGCAATAAGTAAACTCACTTCGCCGGGGACAGTTCTTGCTAACCGTGAAATTGGTGCCTGGCTGCCACTAGTTGCACCCGACCTCAAACTTGTGATGCCGGGGCACACATACCCAATAATGCTGCAAACTGTTCTCACCAGGTCCGACTTCGATAGCCGTATACAGCTTTTTAACGCGATAAATGGGCAGGAAGTAGACCTTCATAGTACGGTGGAGCTGATGAGGCACTATAAAATTGGTACGTTGGTAATACAGAATGGCTCGAACGCCGAAAAATTTATCGGATATTTATTTTCACGCACAGATATTACGATCAAGGAGATTCCGGTCGTCGCTGGACATCGCATATTCTCTCTGACTTATGGCTATGAGATTCTCCAATGAACATTAAAAAAGCGATTTATTCACTACTGGGTCCCATTCTAAGTGGCTGTGTTGCGGCCCTGATTAGCCTGTTTGCTATCCACAGCGGAATGTTCTTTCAGCCCAAAGTGGGGTTCATCAGGAACATGTTTCCGTCAAGCGACGAAGGGAAAGTTGCATCAAAATCCGTAATGAAACTATTCTCGCTGATATTGTTAACGCCATCGGTATATGGATATATCTGCCACAAGGCTCAGAAAAGTCATGTGAAATTACTTAACCGGACATTACTGAACTGAATTAAAATTATTGGGTCATGATAGATATCTGCCCGCATTAATATAGAGGTCTACTTCGGAGAAACAGCCAATGGTTTCCAAATTAGCTTTGGAAGGCGGCAGCCCAGTAAGAGCATCCATGCTTAAATACGCCGCACAAAGTGTAGATGCGGCCGATCGCCGTGCCGTAGACGAAGTTTTGCGCGGTGACTGGTTAACCACCGGTCCGACTGTCACAGCTTTCGAAAAAGCCCTGTGCGACTTCACGGGAGCACGGAACGCTGTGGCTGTGAATACCGGCACAGCGGCATTACATACCGCCACTTGGGCGGCAGGCATCGGACCGGGGGATGAGGTCATTGTGCCAGCTATTTCCTTTGTGGCCAGCGCCAACTGCGTGCTTTACCAACAGGGAACGCCCGTGTTTGCAGATCTTTGTCCCGCTACCCTGAATATCGATCCTGTAGATGTTGAGCATAAGATTACGCCAAAGACGCGTGCGATAGTGGCCGTGGATTTTGCAGGACATCCATGTGACCACGATGCATTGCATCAGTTAGCAAAACGTTTTGGAATTCAGGTTATTGCGGACTGCGCCCACTCTCTTGGCGCCACTTATCATGGTCGCAACGTAGGAACCCTTCAGTTATTCAATACCTTTAGTTTTCACCCGGTCAAGCATATCACAACAGGCGAAGGTGGTGCTGTATTAACGGATGATGATAAGATTGCCCATGCGATGCGTTCCTTCCGGCACCATGGTATCGACTTTGACCTGCATACACGAGGAAAGATCAATTCTTGGGAATATGACGTGATAGCGCTTGGATTCAACTACCGCATCCCGGACATTAATTGCGCCCTTGGCATAAGCCAGCTTTCCAAACTTGTGCATTGGCTGGAGAGACGCAGGGCAATTGTGGCTTCCTACCGCGAGGCCCTGATGGATCTGCCTATGCTCCAACTGCCGGAAGAGCGTCCCGGTTGCGCCTCCGCATGGCACCTTTATGTTGTTCGCCTGAACCCTGAAACCCTCACGGTTTCGCGGGCTCAGGTGTTTGCTGCCCTTCGCGCTGAAAACATCGGTGTTAATGTCCATTATATTCCTATTCCTTGGATGACCCACTATGCCAACCTCGGCTACGTTCGCGGGCAGTGGCCTGTGGCCGAGACGGAGTATGAGCGATTGCTGAGTATACCAATGTTTCCGGATATGACCGACCAGGATGTAGCGGATGTAGTGAAAGCCATTAGTAAGGTATGGATGGCCTATAGAAGATGAATGGATCGGATACACGCAACATTCTTCAATGTGCGGAAGGAACTCAACTTTCTGTGCGGCAGGCACTGCCGGAAGATGTCATGGACATTCTGCGTTGGCGGAACGACCCTTATATTTGTGCCATATCGCGACAGAAAGAGCCCATAAATGAAGCAGTCCACCGTACTTGGTATTCGCGGGCGTTGGATGACCCTGACCGGCTAATGATAATTGGCTCTCTGGCAGGTCAAAAGACGGGCATTGTTCGCTTCGATCGTCTTCAGGAATCGCTATGGGAGGTTAGCATCACCATTACTCCCGAAGCACGTGGCCGCGGGTTGGGACGGCGGCTTCTCGAAATGGCGCTGGAGTGCCTGCATAGTGTTGATGCCTCGGCAGAGGTGCTGGCAGTGGCCAGGTTATCCAATGCACCAAGTGTGAGGCTCTTCCTGTCGCTGGGGTTCAATCGGGAAAGTGACGATGGTGAGTTTGTGCGTTTTGTTCTGCCCTTAGGCTCTAGCCTGCAGTATCTTTGAAGGCTATACTCAGATTCTTCAGCTAAATGGCTCTATGCTCCCACAAGTCGATGACAAAAACATTCCAATTTTTTTAATAAGTTGATGGAAAGAGAACTTTATCGGTTCACAAAATTTAATAGGAGACAACATTATGTTGAATCAAAAAAGTAATTCGTTAATGCATGAATATTTTACAAACTTCACCTATCTTAAAAAGGGGTTACTTGGGTATCTTGCCTATATATCTATTGCACCGCCGTGGCTTGCTGCATGGTTGCATAAAAAACGTGGCGTTCATATAAATAACTATAAAACAGTATATATAGCACCTAATGTTCTCATTGATTCATCTTTTCCAGAGCATATAACCATTGGCGATCATGTCTACATCACTAGAGGAGCCAAGGTGATCTGTCATACGGCCTTCACACGGCTGGCGCAGGAGATTGTAGGCCGCGAATACACAATCGGTGATGTCTTTATTGAAGAGGGAGCCTATAATGGTGTTAACGCAATCGTCTTGCCGTCGGTCACCGTGGGTTACTGTGCAGTTGTTGGCGCTGGGGCTGTCGTCACCAATGATGTCCCACCTTATGCAATTGTGGGAGGGGTTCCTGCGCTGGTTACAGGTGATATACGCGAACTAGGCGAAAGCCTCAAGCATGTTAAAACCCTTGTGTAAGTTTGACACTATGCCATCCAGCCGTCTTGATGCCCGAGAAACCATGAAGCTACTCATTATCATCCCGGCTTATAATGAAGAAGAAAGCTTGCCAGGTCTGCTAGAAGAAGTGCGCCAGGCAGGATACGACGCTGTAATCGTGGACGACGCTTCCTCCGACTCGACGAAGCAGGTTGCCAAGTCCGCCGGATTCCCCGTGCTTTCCTTGCCTGTTAATCTCGGTATTGGCGGAGGCGTACAGACTGGCTTCGTCTACGCCGAACGCAATGACTACGATATCGTGGTCCAGGTGGACGGCGATGGGCAACACGACCCTGGACAAATTCCCAAAATCATAAGTCACATCACTAGGGGCGAAGCGGACTGCGTCATCGGTTCCCGCTACATGCCCGAGGCTCCGGATACAGTGCATGAGACATCTTTTGCTCGTCGCATGGGCATGTACTTTTCCACGGGTATCCTGCATCTGGCCACAGGCTTGCGCATACATGACACCACCTCAGGATTCCGGGCACTTAATCGGGCCGCTTTCGGTTTCTTCGCCACGGAATATCCGGTCGACCACCCGGAAGCTGAATCACTGCTCTTGTTGCATCAGGCGGGATTCCGTATACTGGAGGTTCCCGTCATGATGCGCGACCGCACAGGTGGGCAATCGCTGTTTACTTTCTTTCGTGCCATCCTTTATCCCCTGCGGGTGATCATCGGGTTTATGGGAATTCTCTATAAGAAGACTAGGAGAAATAACATATGACGACATTTTCTTTTACTGTGCAAAGCGTCTGTTTGGGGGGACTTGCTCTTCTCTTTGGCTATACACTGTGGCTTATGCGCACTGGCCGCCTCAACGCGCAGATCACCGTACGCTGGGTTTTAGCAGAAAGCGCGGTCTTTCTTGCCGTCTTGCTGTGGCGGTGGCTACCATTATTCAGTGTCACTTCAACGCTGGGCGATCGTGAGCTCTTGGTGATTTTGGCAGTGGTTTTCTTTGTCTTTATTGCCTTCCTTGTTCTTGACTGCCTCGTACGCATATCAACCCATACCCATCAGATCAAGCTGTTGACACAGGAATTGGCACTGCTGCGGGAATGCACCGAGCCGCGCCGGGATCAAAAGATTGTTGAACCGAGCGATAGAGAGTAATGCGAACGCTTACCCCCAAATACTTGAGGACTGAACCATGTGCGGGATTGCTGGCACAATGGGGCACACGCCGCCTAAAACGATGCACAAAGAGACCTTTGAATAACGAGATATTTTGGCGATTAATAAAGGTTGGCAAATATAGTTAGTTGTGCAAATTTTTCATGATATCGGTTATTGAGGGAAATTATATAAAACTTTTTCGACGTATAATGAAGGAAGGATAATAATGTCAGATGTTAATCTGACCATATCAACAAACTATAAGGGATTTGCCGATGTCCTCTAATGATATCGCTATACGAGTCAACAATCTGGGTAAATGTTACGAGATTTACAATGCCCCCTGTGATCGTCTCAAACAATTTGTTGCTCCCCGTTTGCAAAGGCTTTTCGGACCGTCTCCCAAGCAATATTTCCGCGAGTTTTGGGCGCTTAAAGATGTCTCTTTTGAAGTGAAGAAAGGCGAAACAGTCGGCATAATCGGACGCAATGGTTCAGGTAAATCCACCCTTCTGCAACTCATTTGCGGTACTCTGACGCCTACCAGCGGAACCATCGAAACAAGCGGGCGCATTGCTGCTTTGCTGGAATTGGGTTCCGGTTTCAATCCCGATTTCACCGGGCGCGAGAATGTTTTTATGAATGGCGCCATACTAGGTTTAAGCCAGGAGGAAATAAAAGAACGGTTCGAAGATATTGCCGCTTTTGCCGATATCGGCGAATTCATCGAACAGCCCGTCAAAATATATTCCAGCGGGATGCTGGTGCGTTTGGCATTTGCCGTTTCAGTTTGTGTTGAACCGGATATTTTAATCATAGACGAGGCATTGGCGGTTGGGGATGCTGCCTTTCAGTTTAAATGTATGGACAGACTAAGAATTCTGACTTCCAACGGCACCACGATTCTTTTTGTTTCCCATGACATGGGCATGGTGAAAAACTTCTGTCATTATGTTCTTTATCTTCACGGGGGGCAGGAAAGGGCGCGGGGCGCCCCGGACGAAATGGCCGAGCTCTATTTTCTTGACATGCGCGATGAGCAGCGCCGCTATGCCACCGGCGGCAAAGCCGTCACAGTTAAGCCCTTTCTGGGCGAAAAAAACGGCATCGCCTTCGGTACCGAAGAAGGTCATGTTCTGTCTGCCTGCTTTACCAATTCACAAGGTTTGTTCTCCAGCTATATAATGGGAGAGGAAATTGAAGTACGGGTCGAAGCCAAATATCTGGATTCGGTGTCCAACCCCTTTATCAGCCTGATTGTCCAGGATCGACGACTAATGGATGTGGGAGGCAAATTTTTTCCTCTTGATGGAGTCATGGATGGCGCGGGATGGGAAAAGGCCTCGATCATAGTCCGCTTCAGAGCAAATCTGGCTGCCGGGCGTTATCACATCACGGTCAGACTCGAAGACCGGGCTTCAGAGACAATTTTTCAGCCTATTGATAAGCAGGTAGGACTGTTGTCGTTTGAAGTGCTGGAATCGAATAAAACATTTCTCGGGACGGTGGATATGGACATGCGCGCCCGGCCAACAGCATGAATCGGACGAAAACCTATGATGTCGCTATTTATGATATCTAATTACAGCATATGTTACGAAAGGAAGTATTTTTGTGATTATTACTGATAAATTCGTGTTTCTTCATTTTGCTAAAAACGGAGGAACTTTTGTTACTGAAGTTCTAAAAAAAGTTCATAGTAACATGAAAAAGATGGAAAATTTTTTGCTCCCCAATATTCGATGGAAAGGGAGTAATAATAATGAATATACACCCCATAATTCTTATCAACAAATTCCCGAAGAACATAAAAATAAACCAGTTATTAGTACTATAAGAAATCCCTTTGACCGATACGTATCATTATACGAGTTTCGCCAATGGGTCCGTCAACCGCGCTTAGATGTAAAAATAATTAAGGAACATTTTCCATCTTACCCTGATCTTGATTTCAAGCAATATCTTCAATTTTTAAACACATTAATTTTGCAGCAGATGGTTTATTCGGATGAACTGAAGTTAGATATTGGATCCTATACCTTTGGTTTTATTAAAATGTTTTTTAAAAATCCGGAGCAAATTATACAAAATTTGAATGAATCCTACTTAATCTCAAATAACTATACAAAGGATATGCCGAAAATTATTTTCCTACGGACGGAAAACCTTAATCAAGATTTATTTAATGCGCTGTTGAATTTTGGCTATGCTGAAAAAGATATCGCTTTCATTTTAAAAGAAGAAAAAAGTTATCCGGGCGGGAGCACACGAGGAACTTTACAAAAATGGGAGCAATATTATACAGATGAGTTATTCGAGTATGTAAAATGGAAAGATCGATTTTTACTAAGAGTCTTTCCCGAATATAATGTCTAAAAATCAGTGTCATAAGTTATCCGGCATGTTTCAGCATATATTAAGAACAAAAAAATCGCGTTAGAGTAATATCTAGAGATTATGATGAATTGGGCTAAGAAAGGGTGAACATATTGCGAATTGTCGCCTTGCTTGCAGTCAGGAATGAAGCTCTCTATATGGAGCGATGTCTGGAATATTTGTTTGCACAGGGCATAGAAACCTGTGTGATCGATAATGAATCCACAGATACGACCCTGGACATTGCGCGAAAATATCTCAACCGTGGCGTATTTCGAATAGAGTCTTTACCGTATAATGGTACTTTTGAATGGGCCAATGTTCTGAAGAATAAAGAACGACTGGCGAGAGAAATTGATGCGGGCTGGTTTATTCATCACGATGCGGACGAAATACGCGAAGCGCCCGCACCTTTTAAATCTCTGCATGAGGGTATTATGAAAGCGGATCAGGAAGGATATAATGCCATTAACTTCGATGAATTTGTTTTTTTGCCCACTACAGATGATGAATCTTTTGAAGGAACGGATTATGTTGAAAAAATGCGGCACTATTATTTCTTCGAACCTGTGCCTCTGCGGCGTGTCAATGCATGGAAAAATACCGGCCAGGCGTTGGACTTAGTCTCTTCCGGCG
>Ga0154685_1250_pt2 | contig 13270 bp, 14 predicted proteins | sample Rifle2008BG13ft_FD_116114 | JGI IMG/M metagenome (GOLD analysis project Ga0154685, IMG submission 116114) | Deltaproteobacteria bacterium RBG_13_47_9 | reverse complement strand
TTTTTCGATGGCCCCCCTGGGAAATACAGGGGATGGAATTTGCATGGCCCAACAGCTTGGGGCAACCCTCTGGCATATGTGGCACCTCCATGGCAGCTACGGGTTCAAATATCCTGAGTTTAAGATTGCCTTCCGTCATCACCTAAGCGGATCAAGAGATCCTTTTGAGTATCGGCCTTTCTACTTCAAGATGAGGTGGATTGTGGTGGACCAGGCTGGACGTCGATTCATGAATGAATACCCTCCTGCGCCCCAGGATACCTCCCATCGACCCTTAGGTTATTTTAATCCGGATATACCGGGCTATCCCCGCATCCCTTGTTACTTGATCTTCGATGAACAGGCCAGATTGGGTGGACCCATTTCAGAGCCATTGGGACTTCGGGAACACGCTTATGAGTGGAGCAAAGACAACAGCCAGGAGGTTAAAAAGGGATGGCTGATAACCGCCCATACGATCGAGGATCTGGCAGCGCGGATCAGAGTGGATTCATCCACATTGAAGAAGACCGTAGAGCGGTGGAACCTGTCTGTCCGACAAGGAAAGGATATCGATTTCGGACGGCCCAAGGAGACAATGTCAGCCCCGATCGAAGCCCCACCCTACTATGCCATGGAGGCCTGGCCGATCATCACCAACACCCAGGGTGGACCTGAACACGATGAGCATCAGAGGATTTTGAATTACAAGCAAAACCCTGTGCCTCGGCTCTATGGAGCCGGAGAACTGGGTTCTATGTACGGTCACCTCTATGAATTAGGGGGCAATATCGGGGAAGCGATCGCTTCAGGAAGAATCGCCGGTAGGAAGGCTTCCGCTGAGGAACCGCTTTACTAAAACATAGGAATCATCGGATCATCCCATTGATTTATGATTTTCGGGGATGTCCTAATATTTGAGGAACTCCTGTCCATAGGATAGGAGATCGTAAATGAAGCCTTTTACTGTGGTCACCCCTCACAACCCTGGCCCTCTCTTTGAGAAGACTCTGCTTTCCTTGGCGAAGCAAGCCCTGGTCGAGCGTGTCGTGGTCGTATCTCAGAAGCCGGCGTTTTTTAAAACCCCGGGGTGTCAGGTTCTTGTCGCCGCTCCCCTTTCGTCACATGAAACACTTCGTCCGATTCTAACAGGGATCCAAACAAACTATCTCCTTCTCTTAGCGGGAGCCCAACCCCTTTCGGTCGAGTCTGGGGCCCTGGAGAGGTTCCTAAGAGAAGCCGATTCCAGGAAACCAGGCCTGATCTATTCGGATTTCTTTGACGCAAGCGAACACCGAAAAACCCTTCATCCGCTTAGTGATTACCAGCCCGGGAGCGTCCGTGACGATTTTGACTTCGGTCCGATGATCCTCTTTTCGGTGCAAGCCATCCATAAGGCCTTGAGAAAATACGGTCTCATACCCAGCGTTAAATTTGCCGGCCTCTACGATCTTCGCCTGAGGGTCTCCATCGACCACTCTGTGTATCACCTGAAGGAACCTCTTTACCAAATAATGAAGACGGAGCAACGCTCCGGCAGTGAAAGGATGTTTGCCTACGTCGACCCCGCAAATCGGGCTTTCCAGGAGGAAATGGAGAGGGTCTTTACGGATTACCTGAAAAAGATCGGGGCTTACCTGCCAAGCGGTCAGCTCCGCTATTTTTGGGAGGCTGAGCAGACCCGGAAATCCTTTCCGGTAGAAGCCTCTGTTGTCATTCCCGTACGGAACCGCAAAGAGACGATTGTCAAGGCTGTAAAAAGCGCCCTGTCGCAGGAAACAGATTTTTCCTTCAATGTTATCGTCGTGGATAATCACTCGACAGACGGTACGACGGCCCTCCTTTCCGCCCTTGCCGGGCAATATTCTTTCCTGAAGCATATCGTCCCAAAGAGGTCCGATCTGACCATCGGCGGTTGTTGGAACGAGGCCCTTCGTTATAAAGCTTGCGGCCGCTATATCGTTCAGCTGGATTCGGACGACCTTTACAGCAGCAACCAAACCCTGCAAAAGATGGTCGACATGCTCCGTGGGGACAACTACGCCATGGTGATCGGATCTTACACCCTCGTCAATGCGAGGCTGCAGGAGATTTCCCCGGGACTCATCGACCACCGTGAATGGAGTGATGAGAACGGTCACAATAATGCGTTGCGTATCAACGGTCTGGGGGCTCCGCGGGGCTTCAATACCCGTTTGATGCGAAGCATGGGGTTTCTCAATGTGAGCTACGGCGAGGATTATGCGGCAGCGCTTAGAATCTGCCGGCAGTACCGAATTGGCAGGATCTACGAAAGCCTCTACCTCTGTAGACGCTGGTCAGGCAACACGGACTCCGCTCTCAGTATGGATGAGGCAAATCGAAACAACGCCTTTAAGGACCAGATCCGGACCAACGAAATTCTCGCCCGGCAAAAGGTGAATTAAGGCATAAATCCCTCCCAACCTCCCTTCGGAAAAGTTTGGTAATCATGAAAGTTGTCATACCACCCCGGCAGAAAAGCAATCTTTCGCCCATCCTTTACCCGAGGATTCATGCTATTTTCGACGGAGAAGAAAATTTAAAAAATCTCCCTGGGCTTTGTCAGGAACTCTTAGCCGAGCAGAAAAAAAGATGGCAAGATCTTCGGGAAGGCGTCGAATCGCTAAAGGGCGTCAGGGAGCGGGATATCTCCTGCAGCCGATTTTCCGTTCGCCTCCAGCACAATCCTAAAAGAATCAAAAGCAGCCTCACCGGCGTGGGCGATAAAAATGGTAAGCAGCGAAAATGTTTCCTCTGCCTGAATCATCTCCCTGAAGACCAGAAAGGAATCCTCTACCGAGGCAAATATCTGATCCTCTGCAATCCTATGCCTATTTTTCCTTCACATTTTACTGTGTCTCATTTAGATCACCGTTTACAGAGCATCGTGCAACACACCCATACCCTTTTCCAACTCATGGATGATTTTGGCTCCGGCTGGAAGATCCTTTATAATGGGCCAAAATGCGGCGCCTCCGCACCCGATCATCTTCATTTTCAGGTCGTCCCATCAGGACAGATGCCGATCGAGAAAGACATCCGGGAGGAGAAAAGACTCACTCTGATGAAACAGACTGACGGCATTCTTTTCTATGGCGTGAAAGACCTGGGACGGGAGGTCATCCTTATAGAGGGAGATGACCTGACCGCTTTAGAATTTTCTTTCAAGGGCTATCTGAATGGTCTGAGAAAAATTCTTCTTATCGATGAGGAGCCCATGATCAATGTTGTCGGGTTCCATGAAGAGACAAAACGGCGTCTTGTAATCTTCCCGCGCCGAAAACACCGTCCTGACGCCTTTTTCAAGGAAGAAGAGGCCCGAATTTTGGTCAGTCCGGGGGTGATTGATATGGGGGGCGTCTTGATCACTCCCGTCGAAAAAGATTTTGAACGCCTGGATGGGGCTTCTGTGGAGGGTATCTTCAAGGAAGTATCCTCGGATCCAGAGACCGTGAAAAGGGCAATCAACGCTATCTGATTGCCCTAAAAAGCACTTCACATTTCCAAAACCCTTCAAAAGACTTGACAGAATTATGGAAACGGATGGAGGATGGATTTAATTATTCGCAAGTCTTCAAGAGGGTGTTAGCCTAAGAAATCTACCTGTATTCTCCTTGAGGGTTACCTTTTTGAAAAAAATAGTTTTACTAACCGTATGATCGGATAACAGCATCCTTCCCCAATTCATCACCGATTCCCGAGTAATTCTTATTGGGTTCTTTCTTCTCTCTGGCAGTATCCCCATGAACTCAATGCCATTTTCCCTGTCAAAGGAGTACAATTCATAAGCTTCCATATCAGACGGCCTCCCTGAATACCAAGTTTTAGCCTTAATTACCCATCCTTTTTGAAGATCTCAACTCTCTGTGGAGTCAGTTTCTCTCTTCCAAAAATGAGGATGAATTTTTCAATCATATTTGCCAAACCCAAGGCTGCCCTCTTCCCGATTTTCTTTCTAAGCCAATAGAAAAGCGATAGATTTTTGTTGATTAAGAAATTTCTCATTGATCTCTTCCTTGATAGAGTAATTTTTTTAGCAAAATATAATTTTTTAAATATGCATTTTAAATGCCAAAATATCACCATCAAAATAAGTTCTTGTAATAATAAATCTATTCAAACAGTCCATTGATTTAACCACCACTTAAAGTGGAAGAGATTTTCACAAAATTCCCGATTTATTTCCCCTAAAAATTTGAAGAACCAACCCATTCGACTCCCCGGTCTGAAGCCCGGGGTATGCTCAGGGTGATACTGAGCGGCGCCAAACCCCGATTTTTAAATCTGGGTTTGGCGCCGTCGAACGTACCAACTTACCTTAAAAACAGACCGGGTCCTCCCCCCGAAGAAAATCGGGAGGCCATTATTAAAGCGATGAGAGATGAAGAGATAAAAAAAAGACGATGAAGAGGAGGAAGGATTAAATTAAACCAGAAAAACCATTTGGAAACGGTGCCTAACTTTCAAATCCCATCCATTAAAGTTGTCCAAAATGATTGGTGGGCGCTGTAGGATTTGAACCTACGACTTCCTGCGTGTGAAGCAGGCGTTCTCCCCCTGAACTAAGCGCCCTTTTTTACCTTTATTTTATAAGACCCTTCTGAAAAGTCAACCCTTTATAAAAAATAATGGGAACCCCCAGTTAGGTGGCATGTTGATGTGGATGAGATTCCCATGGCGGATCCTGGGGGCGGAAAGGTTTCGCCCTGCCTTGGCCTAAGGGCTTTGCCTACGCTGAAGCTTTAGCACAAGCAGACGACCTCCAGCCAGGCCTAAAGCTTCTCCAATCCACCCGTTCTTCCGGTTTAATCCATGGGCTTGATTTTTTCACACCTTACTTGAAATTTAGCTTTGAGCCTATTGTCGAACTCAACGATATATGATATCTAATAAAAAAGTTAGAGAGGACACATCGATGAAATTACGGCAAACTCTACTGGTATTGCTCATCTTCCACATCCTTGTCCAATTCTCTTCTGCCCTCACGGATGAAGAGATCAAAAACATTCAACCTCTATTAACCAATAAGCCTACAGGGGAAAGGATTGCCTTCTGGGCAGAGAAATTTATAAATACTCCTTATGATATGGATCCACGGGGTGAATATGTTTCAAAAAAAACGATTGTGGCGGATGAAAGGGTAGACTGTATGTACTTGATATTTAGGGCAACGGAACTTGCCTTGAGTCATACGGCTCAGGAAGCAATCCAGATAGCCCTGGAGAAAAGATTTCATTCCAAAGGGATTTTCAAAGACGGTCAGGTTGTTAATTACAATGATCGGTTTGAATATGGAGAAGATATGATCGACAGTGGTAAATGGGGGAATGAAATCACAAGGGAAATAGGCAAAACCCTTACCATAAAAGGTTCGAGGTCGAAAGATTCCGTGGAGGTTCTCTCCTCTGATTCCTTTCTCAAAGGGGGGGGGGAATTAAAAAGCGGTGATATGATTTTTTTCATAAAAAGGGTTGAAGAAAGGAAAATAGAGGAAATTGTCGGGCATATAGGTATTATCAAAATAGAAAAAAACACAGAAGGCCCAAATTCTGGAGAGGTATTTCTTATTCATGCAAGTGGAACAAAAGAGAAGGGGGGAACGGTCAAGAAGGTTTTATTAAAGGACTATATCACAAAGATGCCATTTATCGGTGTCAAAATTACAAGGTTTCATTAAAGGGTCTTTAGGTATAATGATTCAGAGGCATTTTTTTATTGTTCATAATGGAGATTAAAAGTATAATTAGCATTTAGGTAAACCCCCGGCTCTGCCGGGGGACTCCCAGAGTTTGACAGTTTCGGGAATATGCATTTCTATCATGCATTTGTGCCTGGGGTGAAAAACCGATGCCAGTACGACCCATTGGATTTAGTTTTTCTTATTCTTTTCCGATTGCGATCAGGCCCCTTTGAGGGGCCAGCAATCGTAAAGCCCCCGGCTTTGCCGGGGGATATTTACTTATTATAGCGGTATGTTAAATTTTTTACCGTTTTACAGGAGGTGAAAATTTTTATGATTCGGGCGTTCAATAAACACTATCGTAAGGCCATCGACATGATAGAGGATTCCTCCAGCAACGAAAAAATGGAAATGGCTGAAAAAATCATAGATTGGCTCCGCGATTTACCAGAGGAATATCTGATCTCTCTGTCCTTGTTTTTTAATGAGGTCATCGATGATCTGGGTGACGATAGTCTGGAGAAGATCAATTTGCAAGTGAGACGGAAAAAGAGAGTGGATAAAGAGGAAGAAGAGAGTCTGGAAGAGGATGACGTCGATGAGGAGGAGGTGGATGAAGAGGAAGAGGATGAGGATTACGAAGATGACAAAGAAGAATATTGATGAGAAAAGGATCTAAAAACGAACAAAGATAATATTACACCGAACTTCGCCTGAAAGCGGAGGATTTCGACCATCCCCGAAGGGGACATTAAATACCCTACGGGCTTGTCTCCCTCAGGCAGAGGGCTTCATCCTTCTATTTTTCATCTGGTGGCTGGGACTGCACGATTATAAGCCCAGCGTTCCATCCTTCCAATCTCCTCCCTCATGGTCGTTGAAAGGGGAACGATATTTCCAGCAGATATGACAAGATCCTGTTCATTAATCGGTCGGTTTGAATTGAAGGCTTCTATCATCGCTCCATTGACTGCCTGCTCGATCTCAGCACCATTAAACCCCTCCATCACCTTGACCAACATATCTATGTTGATATGGGAAAGATCCGCACCGTTCTTTTTAAGATGGATGGAGAGGATCGATTTTCTTTCTTGAAAATTGGGGAGGGTGACAAAAAAGATCTGGTCGAAACGGCCTTTCCGCAATACCTCGGGGGGAAGGAGTTCAATGACATTAGCTGTAGCCGCAATGAATACAAAAGCCCTTTTCTCCTGCATCCAGGTAAGGAAGGAAGCAAAGACCCTGGATTGAGCCCCTCCCCCGGCCTTTTGGCTTTGAATGCTGATACCCGCTTCAATCTCATCGATCCAGAGAACACTCGGTGCAACGGTCTCCGCAGTTCGAAGGGAAACCTTTAAGGCTTGTTCAGGTTCTCCGATCGTTCCGTCGTAGATCCTGGCCATATCGAGGTGAAGCAGAGGAATCCCCCAAAAGGAAGCAAACACTTTGGCACAGAGGCTTTTACCGCAACCCGAAACTCCTGTGATCAGAACCCCTTTCGGGAGTTGAAGACCAAAGGCTTTCCCCTCATTGCTCAAAACCTTGTTTCTTTTCCTCAACCAGTCTTTGAGGTTTTCCAATCCCCCGATTTCATCGAGCGTAGGCCGATGGGTGATCAAACTGAGGATCCCAGACTTCTTAATTAATTGTCCTTTTTCTTCGATGACGGCATCGATTAGGGAAGAGTCGACTGTTGTTCTTCCAATCAGGGCACTCCGAAATGCACGGATCACTTGATCGAGAGAAAGGCCGAGGGCTGCCTTCACCAAATGATCCTTCAACTCCGGTGTCATCGAGTCTGCCAATTTAGAACCCTGTGGACTTCCAGAGATGACTGCCATCAGGGTCCGTTCCAACTCATTCGCATCGGGCATGGGAAGCTCATAAACAATGATGTCTCGCTGAAGTTCCTCTGGAATCATGAGATAGGGTCCAATGATAAATAGAGTCGAATATCGATTTCGTAGGGAGCGGTGAAGGTCCTTTAATTTTCTCGAAAGAAGAAGATCGGTTTTAAAAAAAGGATAAAGCCCCTCAAAAAGAAAAAAGGCTTGTTCTGTTCGCTGGATCACTATGTCGAGGGCTTCCAGAGGGTGGGTTGAGTTGTTGATCTTTTCATTGTCTCCGGTCAGTCCCTGGAAAGGATTCCAGATGAAGAGCTTTGGTCTGGGTTGAAATGTCAATGTAAGCTCTTTGAGCAACCCTTCAACCCGGTCCTCTTCATCCGACAGGATATAGACAATGGAGGCCTTTGATAAGACGAATCTTTTCAGGTCTTGGAGGATTTGGTGTTTGGTTGAGACCTCATCCATATCTAAAAATTATACTAAAAATAATGCTCTTCGTCAAACGCTTTGAATCCTTTAGAATCCTTAATCAATCTCCAGTAAAGAACCCCGCCGCAGAGCTGGGGGGTATTCTGGCATATTTTGATAAAATTGAATATAAACTAAATATAAAATATAATAAAGAGAGATGGAGAAAATAAGAGGATAACAATGACCATCAATATCGATCCCATCCTGGTAGACTTGGGGCCCATTCGGGTGAGTTGGTATGGGCTAATGTATATCTTTGGATTCTTTTTCTCTTACTTGCTCGTTCGGTATCAGATGAAGAAAAAGAGTTTTGGAATTTTAAAATTGGAGGTGGAGAATCTCTATTTTTATCTGATGATCGGATTGATCATCGGCGCCCGTCTGGGATATGTCGTTTTCTATGATCTGAAGATGTACCTTGCCGATCCCCTGGAAGTCCTTGCTATCTGGCACGGGGGCATGTCCTTCCATGGAGGGTTGATCGGTGTCCTCACCGTAGGAATCCTTTTTTCCTGGAAGAACAAAAAGTCCTTCTGGAAGATTACCGATCTTATCATTGTGACCGCTCCCATCGGTCTGGGCTTAGGGAGAATCGGAAATTTTATCAATGGTGAACTCTATGGGAGGGTTACTCAGCTCCCCTGGGGAATGATCTTCCCAAATGGAGGGCCTCTCCCCCGTCATCCCTCTCAACTCTATGAAAGCGCTTTAGAGGGAGGAGCCCTTTTTTTAATCCTATGGTTCCTAAAAGACAAAAACCTTCCCGCAGGTGGGCTTTTAGCCATTTTTCTTTCTTTTTATGGGATATTTCGATTTTTTGTAGAATTCTTTAGAGAACCGGACGCCCACCTCGGATTTATACTGGGTCCGTTCACAACGGGTCAGATCCTCACCGCCTTTATGATCGTTGGAGGGATTGTGCTTTATGTTTATTTAAAAAAAGGGGAAGAACCAGGGTAGGATCTCCAATTAAACCTCCCTCATAGACGTCTAACGGTTTTTGCCCTAAACTTTTTTCAGCATCCCTGTCGGATCAGAGTTAAGATCCATGATGAAAAAAATTGTATGTGACATCGGTTTCCGATTTTTTCACACCTCCTGAGGGGTTACCTTAAAATTTAAAAAATTTCTTGTATTTTTATTTATTATCAATTATACTTTCTTTCATAAAAAAAGATTGATCAGCGGATAAAATTTCTTTAAAATAATGGATCGTTGAGAGAAGGAAGATGTCCGGACATTCAAAGTGGAGCACAATCAAAAGGAAAAAAGGGGCGGCTGACGCCAAACGGGGGAAGGCTTTTTCCAAGATCATCAAGGAAATAATGGTGGCCGCCAGGGCAGGAGGCGGAGATATCAACGCCAACCCAAGGCTTCGGACCGCTGTCAACGCTGCGAAGGCCGAAAATATGCCAAAAGACAATATTGAGAGGGCCATTAAGAAAGGGGCTGGAGAACTGGAAGGAGTCCATTACGAGGATCTGATTTACGAGGGATATGGACCGGGCGGCGTCGCGATGATGCTTGAAGTTTTAACGGATAATAAAAACCGTACAGTTGCCGATGTGAGACACATTTTATCCAAACACAATGGAAATCTCGGTGAAGCAGGATGTGTCTCTTGGATGTTTGAAAAAAAAGGATTGATCCTTATCGATAAAAACGACACCGATGAAGATCGCCTGATCGAAGTGGCTTTGGACAAAGGTGCTATCGATGTGAAGGATATGGGAAAAGATTTTGAAGTGGTGACGGATCCTGGAAATTTCGATCCGGTAAAAAAAGCCGTCGAAGAAGCTGGATTTAAATATAATTATGCAGAGGTGACGATGGTTCCTCAAACCACTGTCCGTTTGACTGGAAAAGAGGCGGACCACATGCTGAAATTAATGGAGGGGCTTGAAGATTCCGACGATGTCCAAAAAGTCTTTGCCAATTTCGATATTACCGATGAAGAAATGGAACAACTTAGCACCTAAACCACTCCATTTGGGATATTTCAAAAGCCACCTCCCTCTTAGGGGAAAAGAAAACGGGTGGCTTTTTTTGCATCTGGAGAACCCCTTCTTATGAAAGCTATCGGAGTCGATCCAGGTTTGGCGATGACAGGCTTTGGAGTGGTTGAGGCTTTAACCCGGGGGGGAAAAGCCTGTGACTGGGGCTCCATTCGAACTAAAACAAATCATCCGATTCCTCTCCGCTTGAAGATGATTTATGATGAGCTCAAAGAGATTCTCGAGACATGGAAACCCAACCTTCTCGTCTTGGAAGAAGTCTTTGTCATGAAGCAATTCCCAAAGGCGGCCATTCAGTTAGGAGAAGTCAGGGGGGTGATCTACCTCGCTGCTCAGGAAATGGATCTTCCCGTGATGGAGGTTAAACCCACAGAGGTCAAGTGTGCGTTGACCGGAAGCGGTCGGGCCGATAAGGAACAGATCAAGAAGGCGATTCGGCAGATTCTGAGGATCGAGAGTCCACTCAGCTCAAGCCATGCCGGCGATGCTCTTGCTCTTGCGGTGACCGGCCTCTCTCGAAATAGAGACTTTAAATGGTAGTCTCTGCTTCTTTTCGGAAGCGGCGGAATTGTAAATCCGAAGCACCTGCCCGCGGTAGGCAGGCGAATTTCTTCCGGGTAGATAGAGATGATTCGATATATCGAAGGAAGGTTATTGAAAAAAGAGGAAGACAGGGTGGTCGTTTTGGCCAACGGAGTGGGTTATGAAATACTCCTTCCTGCCACTGTCCGAAAGACCTTTAACCCCAAAAAGGCAGGAGAAGAAGGGGAGGGGGTCAAACTTTATGTTTATTACCATCAGACAGAACGTCAACCCAAACCCCTGCTCATCGGATTTAATTATGAACCGGAAAAAGAGTTCTTTGAAAAATTTATTACTGTGGAGGACATCGGGCCTCCCACGGCAGTCAAAGCATTGGTATTGCCGATTCCCAGGATTGCAAGAGCAATTGAGGAAAGGGATTCCAAGACCCTTGAAAGACTGAAGGGAATTGGAAAAAGAACGGCGGATAAGATCATCGCTACACTTCAGGGGAAAATGGGTAAATTTGCCCTGATGAGGGAAGATCAGATTCCCATGGAAGTCGAGGTTGTCGATTTTACAAAACAGGTGGAAGAAGTTTTAGTAAAAGACCTTGGCCATAAAGTGAGCGAGGCACAGCAATTGGTTAAAGAGGCGGTAAAAAGGAATCCGAATATCACTACACCCGAGGAATTATTTGAAGAGGTATATCGGGGTCAAAAAGAGACATCGCTTTAAAAGGAGAGGGTCTTGAAGAAATCCGAAACCATCGAACCGACTACTGGAAAGGAGCCACCCAAAGACAGTCTTTCAGAAGTTGAGGATTATCTCAATCTGAGACCTCGAAAGCTCTCTGAATACATTGGTCAAAGACAGGTGGTGGAAACCCTCGACATTGCAATCCAGGCAGCCAAGAAACGAGGGGAGCCCCTCGACCACATCCTCTTCCACTCCCCCCCAGGATTGGGAAAGACAACGCTCGCCCATATTATCGCAACGGAGATGGGGGTTCGGATTATCACCTCTTCGGGGCCTGCCCTCGAAAAAGGAGGCGATCTGATCGGCATCCTCACCCATTTGGAAAAAGGAGAGGTTCTTTTTATTGATGAGGTGCATCGCCTGCCAAAGGTGGTGGAGGAATTCCTCTATCCGGCGATGGAGGATTTCTGTATTGATTTCATTTTCGATAGGGGATCCCATGCGAGGAGCCATCGATTTCGGCTGGAACAGTTTACCCTTGTAGGAGCGACCACAAGGGCCGGGCTCCTTTCAGCACCCCTTCGGGAGCGATTCGGTTTGTTGAGGAACCTCGAATTCTATTCGATAGAAGAACTCTGTCAGGTCGTTAGACGATCCGCCATCCTTTTAGGAGTGCCCATCGATAAGGAGGGGACAGAGGAGATCGCCAAGCGATCAAGGGGCACACCCAGAATTTCCAACCGCCTTCTCAAACGTGTTAGAGACTTTGCTGAAATCCGGGGAGAAGGAAAAATCGACAAAATGATCGCTGACAAGGCATTACATCTGGAAGGGGTTGATGAGATCGGGTTGACAGGCCTTGACCGCAGGTTCTTGGAAACCATTATCAGGTATTATAAAGGAGGGCCTGTGGGACTGGAGGCGATTGCTGCCACCCTCCAGGAAGAAGCCGATACACTGGTGGATATGATCGAGCCGTTCCTACTGAAAATTGGTTTTGTCGCAAGAATGCAGAATGGGAGGAAAGCCACTGAACGGGCTTACCAGCATTTCGGAATTCCATTTCCAGATCCGGGAAAACAACTTTCTTTCCCGACACGGAAAAAAGATTAATCCCGGGAAAAAAACTTGACAGACTATTTTGGATTTTGTTAAAAGAGATTGTTCCAAGGGTGATATCCAGGTGAGGGAATCCCGTGATCTCCGTTTCGATGGAGAAATTCGGGGACGGACCCGCCGCTGTATTCGGGGACAAAACTTGCAGTAAGCCACTGCCCTTCGACGAGCTCAGGGCGGGAAGGCGCAAGGAGTAGGAAGATCCGAGAGTCAGAAAACCTGCCAGGATATTCTTCACAAGGTGGTCTTCGAGGATAAGACTGTGAAGGGTGCAAGCGGGTAAAATCCCCAGTCTTCAGCGCGAAGGGTGGGGATTTTTTTTGGGCCCTTCTCCCCTGCCCTGAACCCAAAAGGGTTCGGGGTCAATAAAATTTTTAAGCCCATTTCATGGGGGAAGGAGGTTTTTATGAATCATTTCATTTTCATCATCATTTCTTCCATCATTTTTATTTCCGGATCTTTCTCGCTCTATGCTCAGGAAAAAGAGGTGACTCTCGAACCGGTCGTGGTCACTGCTACCCGAGATGCCCAGGAGATCAGAAAGATTCCCGCCAATGTCACTGTGATCGCCAGAGAGCAGATCGAACGATCGAACGGGAAAACGACAGTGGATGTATTGAGGGATGAGGTGGGAGTGGTCATCCGGGATCTCTTGGGAACTGGAAAGGCCGCATCGGTGGATATCCGGGGTTTCGGAGAAACGGGCCCGCTCAATACCCTTGTCCTGGTGGATGGGAGAAGGGTGAACGAAATCGATCTGAGCGGAGTGGACTGGACCCAGATTCCCCTTGACCAGGTCGAACGCATTGAGATCGTCCGGGGGTCTGCAAGTGTCCTTTATGGCGACAATGCAGTAGGAGGTGTCATCAATATTATCACAAAGAAACCGGAAAAACCTTTTTCCGCCCAAGCAGAAGGGA
>Ga0154685_1230_pt1 | contig 14483 bp, 17 predicted proteins | sample Rifle2008BG13ft_FD_116114 | JGI IMG/M metagenome (GOLD analysis project Ga0154685, IMG submission 116114) | Deltaproteobacteria bacterium RBG_13_47_9 | reverse complement strand
TTTAAAAGCTAAATTTGGCTAAACAGTTACCAAATCTCAAATTGCAAATCGTAAATAAATTTATGAATCATTTCTTAATGGATATCTATCAGAGACTCTACGACGCCTATGGTCCACGACACTGGTGGCCTGCAGACACACCCTTTGAGGTGATTGTGGGAGCCATTCTGACTCAAAACACCTCCTGGAAAAATGTTGAGAAGGCGATTCAGAAGATGAAAGAGCAAGGGGTTTTAAATGTAGAAGGGATCCATCGCCTCAAACAATCCCAGTTGGCCTCATTCGTCAGGTCTTCAGGCTATTACCGAATAAAAGCTGACCGCCTGAAGGCATTTGTGAGCTTTCTGTTTGAAGAATATGATGGGGATTTGAGGACGATGGCCGGCGAAAGGTTGGGACCGTTAAGGGAAAAACTTCTCAAGGTGAAGGGTATCGGACCCGAGACGGCAGACAGTATCCTTCTTTACAGTTTTAAAAAACCCATTTTCGTTGTCGATGCCTATACGAAACGAATCCTTTTGCGGCGTGGCCTGGTTTCAGAAAAAGCCCCCTATGAAGAGATCCAAAGACTCTTTATGAACCACCTGCCATTGGAAGAGAGCCTGTTCAATGAGTACCATGCCCTTTTGGTCCATCTGGGGAAGAATGTTTGCAAGAAAATACCAGTTTGTGATATCTGTCCTTTGAAGAAGATAAGGTGTTTAAAGTGATAAGTGACTAAAGTGACTAAAATGAAAAGTGACTAAAGTGACTAAAGTGCCTAAAGTTAAATTTCTTAAAAACTTTCGTTCACTTTCAACTTTCACAATGGCTTACTGTAAAAAAGAGATTCGAAGGTTAGTGGGGAAAGCGATCCACCATTATCGGTTGATTCAGGACAACGATCGGATCCTGGTAGGGGTCTCGGGAGGGAAGGATAGCCTCTCGCTCCTTCGTCTCCTCCATGAACGGAGCAAACGGGTCCCTGTCCATTATGAGCTCCTGGCGGTTTATATTGATCTCGGTTTTTCTTCTGGACGAACTGAAATTCTCAAGGACTTTTTTGAGACAACAGGCCTTCCTTACCACATTGAATTGACCGATATCGGCAGACGAGCGAACAGTTCTGAAAATAGGAAAAATCCCTGTTTTCTCTGTTCCTGGGAGCGGAGAAAACATCTCTTTGATCTTGCCCATCGATTCAAATGCAATAAGATCGCTCTCGGCCACCATAAGGACGATATCATCGAGACGCTCCTTCTTAATATTTTTTACAGCGCTGAGATCAGCACGATGCTTCCCTTACAAACCTTGTTCAAAGGGAAGATCACACTCATCCGTCCCTTGGCTTTGTTGGAGGAGAAGAAGATCGAACGGTTTGCCCGTGAGGTGGGCTTGCCTTTCGGGGCCAGCGGTTGTCCTGTATCTGGAAAGACAAAAAGAAAAGAGGTGAAGGAAATCATTGAGGCGCTGGAAAAGAAGAACCGCCGGGTAAAAGGCAATATCTTCCGATCCCTTTCCAATATCAAACTGGATTATATGCTGTGGAAAAAGTGAGGCCTGAATTTCCCCGTTGACAAATATCTCTTAATTCAAATAATATAAGTAAGTCTAGTTTATTCTCTTCTCCGTCCCTTCAACAGAGGGTTGAGAAGGACCCATCAGAAAGGGAAGAAAAGGAATGAGTCGTCAGGTTACAAGAAGGGAATTTTTAAGAAGATCGCTTCTCGGTGGGGCAGCGTTGGGAATGGGATTGGGGCATTCTCAATTAACCCATGGGCAGGCGGCCAATCTGAGGTTTAGCACCTGGCACGCCCCTGTAGGCTATGAGGTTAAAACCGTTTGGCAACCCATGCTCGAAGAGCTGAAAAAGAAGAGTAAAGGCAGAATTGCGTCCACCCTATTCGCAGGGGGGGCTTTGGGAAAAGGACCGGAACATTTCGACATCGTGTCAAAGGGCCTTTCGGACATGGGCTACTTTACGGCCACGTGGACCCCGGGCCGATTTCCCCTGACCGATGTCCTCTCGTTGGCTGCCTGGGTCGATGGGAAGGATATCGCAACGGAGATTGGCAACGCGATGTACCGGCGGGTCCTCCATCAGGAATTCCCCGGTGTGAAAATGGTGGAATTAAACGGATGTATACAATCCTTCTTATGGACGAAAAAACCCATGAGAACCCTCGAGGATTTAAAGGGTATCAGGGTGAGAAGTCCGGGGGGGCATCAAACCAATTATATTAAGGCATTGGGAGCAGAACCCATATTTATGCCCCTCGGCGATGTCTATATGGCAATGGAGACGGGGACGATCGATGGGATTGTGACTTGTCCACCCTTAGTCCTTTCTTTCAAGCTCCACGAAGTGGCAAAATATGGGGTCGTCACGACATTTGGTTGTGTTTCCGAAGGCGTCCTCATGAATCAGGAAAGCTGGAAAAAGATTCCGGATGATCTTAAACCGGTGATTGATGAAGTTTGCCACAACCCCTTCCACACGACGGGTGGATTGACCAGGGAAGCCTATAAAAAGATGATCAAAGAGATCACGGACAGAAAGGTGGAGCTCTATCCCCTGCCTCAAAAGGAGGCCGATCGCTGGTATGAGAGGTTCAAGGATGTCACGAGAAAGTGGGTGGCCGATTTAGAGGGAAAAGGGTTTAAAGCCAGAGAAGTCGTGAAGATGTACAATGAAGAATGCGAAAAAAGAGGGATCAACGTCGTGGCCTTTCCCCCAGAATGGAAATAATGAATGGGAAGAGTATCTCCGAGATGGAATGGTTTGGACACATCAAGAAAAGGGTGCAGACGGTCAATCGTGCTATCGCCGGATTGAGCGGTTTTTCCCTCCTATCCATGATGCTCATCACATCCGGCGATGTCCTGACGAGAGATGTATTCAAGCATCCCATCCCCGGGACAGTTGAATTATCTCAGTACATGTTAGCTGTTTTCGTCCTGCTGGGACTTGCTTATACCCAGCAGGTAAAAGCTCATGTGGCCGTTTCTCTCGTAACCTCCCGGCTCCCCCATCGCACTCAATTGACTCTCAATATCCTTACCACCCTCATCGGCTTATTTATTTTTTTTATCCTTGCATGGCAGGGCTGGGTCGTCGGCATGGAAGAACGGACGGTCTCGGACATGCTTCGAATCCCGCAATATCCATTCCGGCTCCTCGTTGCGGCTGCCGCTTTTCTTGTATGTCTTGAGCTTCTCATCGATCTTGGGGAGGTTATCAAGAGGGCGGGGAGAGGGTTACCCTGATGGATCCCGTCACGGTAGGTATCCTTGGTTCCTGTTTCCTTTTGTTCCTCCTTCTGATGGGCTTGCCCATCGCTTTTTCTTTGATGCTGGTAGGTTTTATTGGCATTGGCTGCCTGGCCTCTTTTAAAGCAGCGCTACCCTTGATCGCAAGGACAGTCTATGAGTCCGCTTCTAATTATTCCTACACCATGATTCCTCTCTTCATCCTCATGGGAAGCTATGCGGAGATCTCAGGGATGAGCAGCGATCTTTACAATACGTTTGATAAGTGGCTGCGAAGACTGCCGGGAGGCCTCGGGATGGCAACGATTGCATCCATTGCCGGCTTTTCTGCCATTTCAGGATCATCGGTTGCATCTTCAGCCGCCTTCGGTAAGGTGGCTTATCCCGAAATGAGACGATTCAACTATTCACCCCGGCTGGCTGCTGGAACGATTGCAGCCGGAGCAACCATCGATTTTCTCATTCCCCCGAGCTTGGGCTTTGTCATCTTCGGTATGCTTACAGAACAGTCCATCGGGAAGCTTCTTGTTTCCGGTGTGATTCCCGGCCTCATTCTTGCGGGGGCCTTTATAGGGATCTTATTTGTCTGGGTAAGATTCAATCCTCATTCAGCCGAGAGGAGGGTCGAAGGAGTATCCTGGAAAGAGAAAGTAGTTGCGTTGAAGGGAATTTGGGAAACCGTGGTTATTTTTTTGCTGGTGATTGGCGGAATCTATACCGGTTTATTTACGCCCAATGAAGCGGCGGGGGTTGGGGCAACGTTACTTTTTTTAATGGCCTTTGTTAAGAAGAGGTTGAATCCCAAGGTAGTCTCTGCCTCTCTTTTTGAAGCACTCCACATTTCAGTCATGGTTCTCTTCTTGGTCGCCGGGGCAAATGTCTTCAGTTATTTCTTCGCCCTCTCCACGATCCCGATGAAGGTTTCAGCATGGATTGGGGGGTTGGCTGTTTCTAAGTATTTAATTTTAATCATCATTGTCCTCATTTATTTATTGCTGGGTTGTTTCTTGGATGCCATCTCAATGATGATTCTAACGCTGCCCGTCATCTTTCCAGTGGTCCTGCACCTCGGCTTTAACCCCATCTGGTTCGGAGTCGTATGTGTCCTCATGATGGGGGCAGGTTTGATAACCCCCCCTCTCGGGCTCTGTGTTTATACAGTGGCCGGTATAGCGACGGATGCTCCGCTGGGGGAAGTTTTTAAAGGAGCTTTACCCTTTCTCATCGCCATTTTTTTTGTCACATTTTTGGTCACGTTATTTCCTCAAATTGCCCTGTTTCTTCCGTCCATGATGGGGCGGTAGTTCAATGTTTGGGTTACGGAGTTTGGATATTCATGATGACCTACTTTAGAGCGGTTTTTTAGAATGAGGCCAAAATAGAAAGGATGAGCAATGGGAGTAAAAAGACTGAAAAACTACGTCAGTGGGCAATGGACCGAGTCGAAAACCCATCGATGGCTGGAGGTTAGAAACCCGGCCATGGATGAGATCATTGCCATCTGTCCTGAGTCAACCAATGAGGAGATTGACCGCACGGTCAAGGTGGCCCAGGATGCTTTCTGGAGCTGGAGGTCAACCCCACCCTCCGGACGGGCTAAGCTTCTGGTCAATTTTCACGAACAACTTCAGAAGCATCAAACAGAGTTGGTGGAACTGATCGTCAATGAAAATGGGAAGACATTGGAAGATGCCGGCAGAGAATTGGCAAGAGCATTAGAATATATCGAATATGCCTTTGCAGGCCCCGAACTTTTAAAGGGCAGTTACACAGAGGATGGGGGCACCGGTATGGATACGATGATCATCAGAGAACCCATCGGGCCTTTTGTTTTCCTGCCTTCCTTTGACTTCCCTGCCTTGATTTCTCTTCATTTCGTATGGGCCATTGCTGCAGGGAATACAGCCATCGTCAAGGCCAACCGGCTCTGTCCGATGACCATCACCCGGATTTTTGAAATTGCCGATGAATGCGGCTTTCAGAAGGGTATCCTTAATCTTCTCCACGGCACGGGGAGCGGCGTGGGCGATGCTCTGGTCACTCACCCCGGAACAGTGGGGGTCACCTTTGTGGGTTCCCCAAAGATCGGCGACCATGTCTATAAGGCAGCCATCAATTTTGGCAAAAGGGCCCAGTGTCAGGGAAGAGCGAAGAACCTCGTCCTGATTGCCGAAGACGCAATGATCGATGAGGCGGTCCGCAATGGGGTCGACTCCTGCTTTGGTTATGGGGGTGAGAGGTGGTTTGCTGCATCGAATGTACTGGCTGTGGACAAGGTTTACGACAAGGTTAAGGAAAGATTCATGGAGTTCTCCCAAAAACAGACTCTGGGTTATGGCATGGATCAAGGCGTGACCTTGGGACCCTTGGTCTCGAGAGATGCCCTCAACGAGATGCTTATAGAAGTGGATATAGCTATGAGAGAGGGGGCAAAATTGATTCTTGACGGAAGAAATCCGAAGGTTGAAAAATACCCGAATGGATATTTTATTGGCCCGACGATAGTGGAGGCGGAGCCCGAAATGCACATCTTCCAAGAGGAGGTCTTTGGACCGATCCGATGCCTGAAAATGGTGAAAGATCTTGCGGAGGGAGTGGACGTCATCAATCAGAGTCCAAACGGGCACACGGCGAGTCTCTATACGGAGAATGGAGGCTATGCCCGACACTTTGCCCGGCTTGTCCATGTGAGTCAGGTTGGAATCAATATGAATCCCCCTGCTCCGATTGCCTATTTCCCTGCAGGAGGAAGAAAGCTCTCCCTGTTTAGGGATATTCAAGGCCGGTTAAATGAAGCCATTGATTTCTTTACCGATAAAAAGGCGATCCTCAGCCGGTGGCATTCTTCGTTTCAGGGACCGGCCAAGGGTTTGGAGGATGGTTTTGCCGGGAGGGTTGCCAAAAAGTAAAAATGCGTATTGATTTAGCTCGTTGAAAAATCATCCTTAACCCGGAAGCCCCTTCCTGTGGCTGCCTGCCGGTAGGCAGGGACGGGGAGCTTCACATTGGAGATTCACTCGTTCTTTCGAGGCAAAACCCGACGAAATTAATTTTTTCACAGCTTCGGGAGGATGAAAGGGGGAGAAAAGAATAATGGAAGAGTTAAATCCTCAACTCCTCAATTTTTTTACATCCTATAACAAGCCGGGGATCATCGGTATTATAGGAACGAAGGGCACGATAGGCATGGCCATCAGGGAGGCTCAGAAGGCAGTCACAACGGATGGTCAGACCTCACTCTGGTCCCATTGCTTCCTGTTCGGGGAATTGAGATACGACCGAAGAGGGGCGGGCGGTGCGAGGAGCAAAAGCCCCTATCTCTTTGAGTCCGATCTCAAGATCAATGTTTTCAAATCGCAGCTGCGCAATGGCGCCCAGGAAAATTGGATCGGTAAATATTGCAGGGAAAAGGTGGAAAATGCCGCTGTCATCGATTTTGGACTTTCCAAAGATCGCTGTGATGATATTCTTGCCACGGCATTACAACTTGTCGATGAGCAGGTGCTCTATCCGATCCATGAGCTTCTCGGGACATGGTGGGCGATCATCACGAAGAAGCAGTGGCTTCCCAATCCCCTTAATGATCCTCATGCGATGTATTGCAGCGCCTTTGTGAGGCACTGTTACCGAGAGGCGGGAGTGGATTTTCTTGGAGACAAGATCAGTGTTTCGAACACCACCCCTGAAGACATCGCCCAGGCCGGCATCAAAACTGGCGCCATAAAAATATTTAGATGACCCTGGGTCATCTCATTTTCAAATAGTTTGGGTGAGGCCTTTCATTTTTTTTGGGTAGGGATTTCCAGCACTCCATCCACCTCTTCCAGGTCAAGCCACCATTTTTCTTTTGGATTGGGTTTTCCATATCCAAGAAAGTCATCGGCGTGGACGGCAATGCTCCTTGCGGATGAGGAGTGCCTTACTGCCCACCCGACGGCCCGGTGGAAAAGGGTATAAGGTTTATTCGCAGGGCAGACCTTGATGCAGGTCCCGCATCCCGAACCTCTTTTGTTTCCCACCCGCATGGATGTACATTTTTCTACATCGTTTGGCCAGTGTTCATATCCATTGTGTATCACCTTATCACCGAAACTAAGGGCACCTGAGGGGCATTCCCGAGCGCATTTCTTACATTTAGAACAAAAATCCTGCAAACCGAAATCAATGGGTTTATCAGGGACGAGAGGGAGATCGGTGGTTACCACTGCGGCCTTAAATCGTGGTCCAAGAAATGGATGGAGCACGCAATCACTAATTCTGCACATCTCTCCCAAACCTGCCCAGAGAAGGATAGGGGGGGCCACGACCTGGTAGTTTCTTGCATGGTGGGCTCTCGCAGGATACCCGAGCCTGCGGATGTAATCGGCCAGGATGCATGCAATAAATCCTGAGGCAGAGTAGGACATAAAACTCATCGCATTACTTATCCAGTCATGGCCGGTATAAGCTTTTGAAGTTCTCCAGTCCTGATCGATCAGGATACCGATCGCATATTTGTGGTTTAGTTCTATGGGCTGGCCATCGGGAAAGCTGTTTGTGTAAACGGCGTAGGAGGGCAGCTTACAGATCCCAACTGCGTCTGCCCTGAGAAAGTAGGCAACCTCTTTAACATGTCGTGACAACGCCGTCGGATCATCGGGAATCGGGGCCTTTTGCTTTGCCACCACCCCATCTACGATATCCCTTAAATAAACCTGCATCTGCGCAAGAGCGCCGGAAAGAGGATGTTTAAGGACAAACCGCTGTCTTTCCCTTTTTAGGGTAGGACCGTAATCCCCACGGGCCGCCTTGTTGAAGCCACTCTCCCGTTCGTCAACCCTCTGAACTTGGTCTTCCATGATCAGCGTTGTAGGACGATCCACTCTCTTTAAACGGTGGACAGGAAACGGTTCTGGATTGCGCTTTTCATAGCCTCTCATACGGGACTCCCTCTTCCGTTGCAAATGTTAAATTTTCATGAAATCATATCTTTTCCATGCTGGAAAATCAAGGTTTTGCAAGCAATCGATTCGCCTTTAAAATATTTCTATAGACATTGGCGGGAAATTTCTGTTATATAAAATGAAATTGTTATTTGATCTCTGGAGTGAAATGAATGTTTCATGCGGCTGATCAAGAGGATATCAAAGCGGGGAAGTTGGCGGATGTCACCTTCCCTCTTATTCAGGGAAAAAAGATCATCAGAAAATTCCCCACTCCCCAGGCAATACGAGAATATGTCCTTAAGCAGCTTCCTCATTTTGATCTTTAGATGTCGTTTCCCATCAAAACAGGGCAAACTTGTCCGGACACAGGGTAGGTGAAATGAAAGAGGCAATGCTTTATAGCCCTTTGGAGGAAGGGAAGGTTAAATGTAATCTCTGCAACCATCGATGTACGGTCTCTCCTTCAAGCCGAGGGGTCTGTGGAGTGAGGGAGAACAGGGAAGGAAAGCTATACACCCTTGTTTTTGGGTGTGCGGTCTCCATGAACGTTGACCCCGTTGAAAAGAAGCCCCTTTTCCACCTCTTTCCAGGGTCGAGTTCTTTCTCCATTGCCACTGTGGGATGCAATTTCCGATGTCTTCAGTGCCAGAATCATGAGATTTCCCAGATGCCAAGGGGAGAGAAGGGACAAATTGCAGGTTCCTCCGTTGCTCCTCATAAAATTGTTTCATTGGCCAAGGAACACCGGTGCCAGTCCATCTCTTATACTTATACCGAACCGACCATCTATTTCGAGTATGCATATGAGACGGCTGTTTTGGCCAGCCAGGAAGGGATTAAAAATATCTTCGTTACCAATGGGTATATGACGGAAGAAGCCCTCAAGGCATTTCATCCCTATCTGGATGCAGCCAATGTCGATTTAAAGAGTTTCCAGGAGAAATTCTACAGGGAGGTTTGTGGAGCAAGGTTGACTCCGGTTTTGGAGAACCTCAAACTCATGAGACAGTTGGGGGTATGGGTGGAGGTTACAACACTATTGATTCCCAGCTTCAACGACTCGGATAAAGAGCTTGAAGAGATCGCCCAATTTATCTTCTCACTGGGAGCGGAAGTCCCATGGCATATCTCTGCCTTCCATCCGACTTATAAGATGTTGAATCTTCCACGAACTCCTGCTTCTTCGCTTTATCGTGCCAGAGAAATCGGATTGAGGGCAGGGCTCCGATATGTTTATTGTGGAAACATCCCGGGACAGGGGGGAGAAGATACCTTCTGTCCTCAGTGCGGACGGAAGGTGATTGAGAGGCGGGGGTTTCGTGTGATGAGCAATGAGGTGGTCAAAGGAGAATGCCGATATTGCCATAGAAAGATGGATGGAGTATGGCAATAAATAGAAAATGAAGGATGATTTTCCTTCCGCACTCTAAGAAAGAGGGGTTGAGGGGTTTAAGACGAGGCTTTCAGAGTGGGACAGAGTCAGACGATCCATCGAAAAACAATCTGGACTATTGGAGGTGGCAAAGGGGGAAGCGGGAAGAGTTTTATTACTGCCAATATGGGGATCTGCCTCTCCAAAATGGGTGTCCGGGTTGTTCTCGTTGATGCCGATTTAGGAGGGGCAAACCTTCATACCTTTTTTGGGATTTCTCCTCCGACGCTCTCCCTCTCTGATTACATGAAAAAGAGAGTTTCCCATCTCCATCATGTGCTCATTCCAACGGCTGTTCCCAATCTTCAGCTTCTGAGCGGGGCGCAAGATCTTCTCAACGCAGCCGATGCGAAGAACCAGCAGAAACGGAAACTGTTACGCTCCATTCAAAGCCTGGAGGGCGATTATATCCTGGTCGATTTGGGGGCTGGCAATTCTCTTGGCGTTCTGGATTTTTTTCTCATGTCTGATGGGGGGATCCTGGTGGTGACCCCAGAGCCTACTTCCATAGAAAATGCTTATCGGTTTCTAAAGAGCGCCTTTTATCGAAAGCTTAGACAATCGGTTCCCTCTCATTCCGTCAAGTCCCTGATTGACGGAATCATGGATGGAAAGAACGAGCTGGGGATAAGAAGTCCTCATGACCTCATCCAAGCAGCGAGACGCATCAACGAGGAGGATGCCAGACGAATCGAAGAGGAAGCAGAGACCTTTCACCCAAATCTTATTCTTAACCAGGTCCGTTCCAAGAAGGATATCGAAATCGGGTTTTCGATTCGAAGCGCCTGCCAGAAATACTTCGGCATCCATGTCCACTATCTGGGTTATGTCGTCTATGACCAGGATGTATGCCATTCCATTCGGAGGAGAAGGCCTTTGGTTTTGGAGAATGCCAGATCCAAAGCCGCCCAATGCGTGATGGAGATCGCCTCTAAATTGGCTAATCGTCAACAGACCTCTTTCACCTTTTGATAAGCGCTAACATGAAGCGAATTGAAGAGCAAACCTATTATGAGATTTTGGAAATAAGCCCCACCGCCACACTCAAAGAGATCCAAAGGGCTTATGAACGTTCTAAAGAGACTTTTCAGTCGGATTCGGTAGCCATTTATTCCCTCTTTTCAGAAGAGGAGATAGAAAAAATTCAGACGGCCATTGAAGAGGCCTATCGGGTTTTGATGGAGGAGACGTTGCGTAAGGATTACGACCGGTCCTATTATCAGGAACACAGCGAAGTGAAACAGGAAAAACCTCCAGAGCTAAAGGCGATTTCCAGAGAGAAAAAGGAATCCCTCTCCTTTACGGAACTTTCAATTGAAATGGGAGAGGTTACGTATCGTGGAAAGACAATGAAGCAAATTCGAGAGAGGATGGGGGTTGAACTGAAGGCCATTTCCGCAGAGACGAAGATTAGCCAGAGGGTCTTGGAGTGGATCGAAGAAGAGACCCTCGAGAAACTTCCTTCTATCGTTTATCTAAAAGGATTTTTAAAAGGATATGCTCAATTCCTTAATCTGGACCCTCAGAAGGTGGTGAGTGGATATCTCCAATTCATAAGTGAAAAAAAGAAGAAGTAAAAAAATGAGGGACACTTCCCTAATTAGAATCTGTTTATAAACTACGGTTTTCATAAGAAGGCGTCTTTCCGGCGAAACTTGTCCCGTACTTTGATACGGGAGTCGGAATCCAGGGTTCCCGTTGAAAACCGGGACCCAGTCTTTGAGATGGTTCCCGACTTTCGTCGGGACGACGTCTGGATGCCCCCGTATCAAGTACCCCGTGTCAAGCACGGGGCAGGCTAAGGCAGGCTCCTCAAGTCCGGCATGACGGACTAACAGACTTTATGGACAGACACTAATTATTTTGATAGGGGGAATTGCGGCTTCGCCTGCTTAGGGTTTTTCAGAGGTGAGTTCTGCAACCCTATCCGTCATCTCTCTGGCAATCGTGCTATTAAATCCGACAATCTTTTGTCGGATCTGGCCTTCCTTATCTATAAAGAAGGTGGTTGGAAGACCGGTGACCGCATAGCTTCTCGCCACATCGTCCGTCGCGATGACAATGGGGTAGGGGATATCCATCGATGTGACAAAATGGCGGACGTTTTTAATATCTCCCTTGTCTAAGCTCATTCCAACCACCACAAACCCTTTATCCTTATAGGCATTATAAAGTTGAATCAGATGGGGAATCGCTTCTCGACATGGACCACACCACGTCGCCCAGAAGTCAAGGAGAACGGTTTTACCCTTGAAGTCAGACAGGGTGATCTCCTCGCCATTAAGGGAGCGGAGCGTAAAATTTGGGGCCAACATTGTGACAGAGGGCTTTTCTTTCCCGCAGTGGGAAAGAACAACCGCCCAAACGATACAAAGCCCTGCTACTGCAACATATTTCAAGAACGATTGTTTCATAAAGGAACGATTCATCGGCTGGCATCTAAGCGCTCATTCCCATGTCTTTATAAGGCTTTTTCAATCATGGACTTCAGCTTGGCCTTGGGAACCGCGCCCACGATCTGGTCAAGAATCTTTCCCTCTTTAAAAAGGATAAGGGTAGGGATTCCTCTGACACCATATTGACTGGGTGTCGCAGGGCTTTCATCTACATTGAGCTTGGTCACTTTAATCCTTCCTGTAAACTCCTTTGCCAATTCTTCAACAATGGGACTGATGCTACGACATGGACCACACCAAGTCGCCCAGAAATCGACCAACACGGGAAGATCTGAGTTGAGAACCTCTGAAGTGAAATTCTTATCATCCACCTGAAGCAAAACCGTTTCATTCGTCATTTTGTTCTCCTCAAAGCGGGTTTAATAGTACTCATTATAGCTCAATCCATGTCCATATCGCCATGCCCCATGGATGCCGGATTTTAACCCGGGAGGGTGAGGCTTCGATTTGACCGGCAAGCATCCCATAAGCCCTGTCTTGCCTGCCTTTTGGCAGACAGGCCTGCCTGCGCCTGCCTGCCGACAGGCAGGGGCGGGAAGGTTCACTAAAATCCTTTATAGCCTCCGTTCCAAGACATAATTAGCCAGTGCAAAAAGGGCCTCCTTTTCTTTAGAATTTGGGAAAACATGGAGATACCCCTTTGCCCTTTCAATGTACCCTCCGGCCTTTTCCCAGGTATATTGAATACCATGGTATTGCTCAATGATTTCTACCACCCGGAAGAAGGCTTCTTTGGATAGGAGATCGGACTCCACGGCCTTCCGGATATAAGTTCTTTCCTCCTCATTGCAATGGCTCAAAGTAAAGATCAGCGGGAGGGTGATTTTCCCCTCCTGAAGATCAATCCCGATTTTCTTCCCGAACTCCTCCTCATTGGAAGTGTAATCAAGATTGTCGTCAATCAGCTGGAAGGCCATGCCGACATCCATTCCAAAGTCAGATAAGGCTCTTTCCTTATCCTCTGAGACATTGCCAAGGATGGCTCCAATCCGCATAGCCGCTGAAATGAGGGAAGCCGTTTTGCGGGTGATAACGGACAGGTAAGCTTCCTCTGTCAAGGAGAGGTCATTGGTTTTGATCAGTTCCTCTAATTCGCCTTCCGCCATGATGGTGGTGGCTTTGGAGATTGTCCGGAGGATTTTCCAGTTTTCACTCTGCACCAGGAGAGAAAAACATTTTGTAAAGAGGAAGTCTCCTACGAGGACGCTCGCCTCATTCCCCCATTTGGAATTAGCAGAGTCGATTCCCCTTCGTAACTCTGCCCTGTCCACCACATCGTCGTGGAGCAGTGTGGCTGTATGAATAAATTCAATCAGACTGGCCATGGAGATATGCTGGTCTCCTCGATATCCACATAGTTTGGCTGAAAGCAAAAGGAGTTTGGCCCGCAATCGTTTGCCGCCGCTCGAAAGGAGATATTCCCCAATCACAGAGATGATGGGGACGTCGGATTTTAAATTCTTTCGAAACTCCTGGTCCACTTTCTCTAAATCGCTCTCGAGGCATTCATTGAATATTTCCAACGGGAATTTCTTCTCTTCGATGGGAGCACTCATACCGTTTAGACCCTTCATTCTATGAAATTATTATCCTATTCGCAGATCATTGTCAAAATTTTTTTCCGGTTTTTTCGGTTCAAAGATAGACGCGATGAAGGGGCATCTTCTCTTACGCTCTTCATATTACTAAGGATTCCATGTAGGGGTTAAGGAGTTTTTTGAAGAATGAGGGGTTCCATGAGTATTAACTCGGCTCCAGTGGCTTTCATCGATTCGATGAGGACAAATTTGGCCCTTTCTTCGATCCGGGGATGAACAAACTGGAGTCGCTTCGGCTCCAATTTTTCAGCCCTTAATCCGACCAGTAAGTCGACGGTTCTCAGAGCCGGAAAAATCAGATAGCATCTTCCTTTGGGCAGAAGAAGATAGGAAGCGGCAGAAACCAGGTCTTCGAGCGTTGTTTTGATCTCATGGCGTGCAATAGCCTTTTCCATTGAAGGATTCAATCTCCCTGTCAGATATTTTCGGTAGGGTGGATTGGAGAGGACCACGTCGAAAGAACCCGGGGGAAAGGTCCCCTTCAATTTTTTAAAATCTTGATGAAGAATGGATATGCGATCCTCAAGATGGTTCAAGGCCACATTCTTTTTGGCGCATTCTGCCAACCCTCTCTGGATCTCTACGCCCACAAAGGAATGGGCTTTTGTTGTTTGAGATAATAATAAGGGTAAAATTCCACAACCGGTCCCCAGATCGATGGCTCGTTCATTTTTTTGAATTTTGATGAATTGGCTCAGGAGCACGGCATCGATAGAAAATCGGTATCCTCTCTTCTTCTGGATGATCTGGAGGCTTCCATTGTAAAATGTGTCGAGGCTTTCATCGGAGGAGGGAGAGGGGTTCATAGGTTATACAGTCTCTC
>Ga0154685_1052_pt4 | contig 17418 bp, 18 predicted proteins | sample Rifle2008BG13ft_FD_116114 | JGI IMG/M metagenome (GOLD analysis project Ga0154685, IMG submission 116114) | Deltaproteobacteria bacterium RBG_13_47_9 | reverse complement strand
CTCATTCAATTCCAGTAAAACCCGTATGACAAGGGGAGTGTTCCCGGTGGGTCTGCTTAATGCGCCTGTAAGGTTTACATCCGGTTCATCAGGCTAGCGATATAGCCCGCTCCAAAGCCATTATCAATATTGACCACAGCCACCCCTGAGGCACATGAATTCAGCATGGCCAGAAGAGCAGCGATCCCGCCAAAACTGGCTCCGTATCCGACACTCGTGGGAACGGCAATCACCGGTTTGTCCACCAAACCTCCGACCACACTGGGGAGTGCCCCTTCCATACCTGCCACCACAATGAGAACACGGGCTGTCTCCAATCTTTTCCTCTCGGAAAGCAGCCGGTGAATCCCGGCCACACCGGCATCGTAAATGGTTTCCACCCGATTTCCCATGAACTGGGCTGTCACCCCAGCCTCTTCGGCCACCGGGATGTCCGTCGTGCCTGCGGTGACGATTAGGATTGTGCCTTTTCCTTCAATTTTCAATGGATGGGTAAGATAGGTGAGGACCTTTGATTTGGGATGGTATTGGCTTTTTGGAAAGACCTTTTTAAGCGCTTTCACCTTCTTTTCCTCTAAACGGGTGATGAGGATGTTCTGTCCTTTTTTCTTCAAGTGTTTCATGATCGAAAGGATCTGTTCAGAAGATTTTCCCTCTCCCCAGACCACCTCTGGGAATCCCTTTCTCAGGGTCCGATGGTGATCGACTCTTGCAAAACCCAGATCCTCAAAAGGAAGAGACCTCAATTGAACGATTGTCTCCTCAATGGAGGTCTGTCCGGACTTAACTTTCTTAAGAAGATCTTCAAGCTTGCTAATATTCATGGCTGAATTTTAATTCATTTTCTGTTAGAGGCTTCTTTACCATCCCTTCATGTGAAGCTCCCCGCCTACCGCAGGCAGGCAAGGCGGGACTTGCGGGGCAATTGCCGGTCCAAATCATTTTTGATTTCGATCTCCTGGAATTCTTTTTGTTTAAATCATTCTATTCAGTCTATTGATAAAAAGTCAAGGGAAACTCCAAGAATTCATCGTTGTGGACCGTCCTTGACAAGGGGTGTTAAAAAAGATAGTCTCAATACATCCTTCTAAGAAATTGAAATCGAATTGGTGTAGGAATGAAGGTCAATGGCCATTGATTGGACCGAATAGAGCGCCCGGCGTGTCTTTCAATAGATGAACTGGAGAAGAAGGGATGAAGCGAACGGGGATTGTGAAGGACAATCGATATCTTGAGCATGAGATGGATCCGGGTCATCCAGAGAGTCCTGAACGATTGAAGGCCATCTACAAAATGCTCGAGGAGACAGAGATGAAAAGATGGGTCGAAGTCATAACCCCTCGTGCAGCCCTCCGAGATGAGTTGGAGATGGTTCATACCCCTTCGTATATTGATCTGGTGGCATCAACGACGGGTAAACCTTACTATCGACTCGATATGGATACCTCCACCTGTGCCAAATCCTATGAGGCTGCCCTGTGGGCCGCCGGAGGTTTTTTGAAGTTGATTCAAGCTGTCCTAGAGGGAAAACTCGACAATGGATTTGCACTGGTAAGACCTCCAGGACACCATGCAGAACGAGACAGGGCGATGGGATTCTGTCTCTTCAACAATGTGGCCCTTGGCGCGTGCTATGCCATTCGGAGATTTTCCCTCCAGAGAGTCCTGATCGTGGACTGGGACGTACATCATGGAAATGGCACGCAAAATTCATTCTATCAAGAGTCAAAGGTTCTCTACTTTTCAGTTCATCGCTATGGCTTCTTTTATCCTGGAACAGGGGCAGCGACAGAGGTAGGAAAAGGGAAGGGAGAAGGATACAATGTGAATGTTCCCCTTTCGACAGGAGCGGGGGATGCGGAATATGGAAATATCTTTGAAAAGATCCTTAAGCCCATTGCCTTGGAATATGAACCCCAACTGGTTCTGGTCTCCGCTGGGTTCGATACCCACCACAATGATCCTTTGGGGGGAATGGAGGTCACAGAGAAAGGATACGTAAGAATGACCCAGATTTTGATGGGAATCGCAGAAGCAGTTTGTCAAGGGAAACTGGTGATGACTCTTGAGGGCGGGTATGATGTCTCGGCACAGAGTCGAGCGATCAAAGCCGTATTAAAAGAAATGGCTCAGGCCTCACCTTTCGATAGTGAAGACCTGTTAGAAAAAGAGAATGCCAATGATCCCCGTATTGAACGGTTCATCCTTCAATTAAAGGATTTACAAAGACCATACTGGAAGAATCTATAAACCACAAATTGCAAAATACAAATTTTAAATTGTTCAATGCATCATTGATTCGTTCGTTTTCAGCTTTTTGAATTTTTCATTTTGCAATTTATATTTTTCATTACGGTTTAGATCCCTTCCGTATTCACCAATTCTTTCAATTCCTTCCCGACCTTAAAGAAAGGGAGTTTTTTCGGAGGGACATCGACAATCTCTCCTGTCTTAGGATTTCGACCTTTGTAGCCTCCGTAATTCCTCACCACAAAGCTTCCAAACCCTCTGATCTCAATCCGTTCTCCTTTTTCCAGGCTTTCTTTCATCCCGTCAAAAAGGGTGTCGACAATGACCTTGGCGACCTTCTGTGTCACATTTGCCTTCTCCGAGACCTTTGTAATGAGTTCAGCTTTATTCATAGCGCCTCCCCTCCTCCTCACCCGTTCCCCTTCCCCCAAGACCTGCCCTCCGCAGGCGGGAGAGGGATGGGGTGAAAGGTCAAAGTAAATGGTTTCGAATATATTGAACTGCATTTCTAAAAAAGACAAGACCCATTCCCTCTTCGGACAACTCCTCTCGCGTCCAGCGAGGATGATTCGTTTTATGGAGGTAAGCCTCCGGATGAGGCATCATCCCTAAAAGTCTTCCTGTCTTATCACAGATTCCCCCCACAGCGTCGATTGAGCCATTTGGATTGAGAGGGTAATCCATGATGGGATATTGAAATGCCTCGTCTGAATATTGAAGGGGAATCAGCCCTTTTCCCCTCAATTTTATTTGAACTTCCTCATCTCTTGGGATGAACTTTCCTTCACCATGTCGGACAGGGAGGTAAATTCCCCTGGTGCCCTTTGTGAAAAGGCAGGGAGAGTCTGGATTGACCTTCAAATACACCCATCGATCCTCGAATCTTCCCGAATCATTAAAAGTGAGTGTCACCTCCTGATCGCCGTCATTCCCTCCTAGGTTTGGAATGAGCCCTAATTTGACCATCAATTGGAAGCCGTTACAAACTCCTAAGATTAATTTTTCCGCTTGAATGAAACCGAGGAGATGATCGTAAAGCCTTTCTTCTCCTCCGGAAATCTTTGCATATCGGATACGGTTTGCTCCAGCCTTAGCTGCGCCTAAATCATCCCCATTTAAAAATCCCCCCGGCAGATTTAAAAAGTGGTAATCATCGAGTCGTTTTTCTCCGTTGATCAATTCGTTAATATGGACGATATCCACGACCTCCGAGCCGGCCAAACGGCATGCATGGGCCATCTCCATTTCACAATTGGTGCCATAACCCGTGATGACAATAGAGCGAACCTCTTTCAATTCGAACTCCGAACTCCAGACTCCTAAATTTTGGAGCGTACTCCTTTCACTAATCGATCGAAGGTCTTTTCAAAACCCAACCTGTTTTTGTTGGTGGAGCCAGCCAAAACAATTTCGCCGTCAGGGCTCTTCGGGATTCTCACCCATACCCTCTGATGGGAAAAGAAAAAGGAGACAATGAAGCCAAAGATCATCAGGCCGCATCCTGCCCAGACCACCCAAACCCCTGGATCCTTTGTCACCTGGAGGCCTGTATATTCCTTTTCATTGACCTCTTCGATCGTTAGAACGAATTCATCGTTCCTCTTCTCATCGAATTTAGGAAAGTTCCTGAACAACCAGAGAGGTTGTGGTTCCTGATCGGGCCTTAAAAGAAGGGTTTGAACCCCTTCCCCGAAATTGTGGACTTGATGTTCGAATTTGAGCAACCGGATAAAAATATTTGTGTCCGGGATTGGAACGGTGTTTCCCTCCAAAACATGAAAAATAGTTTTTTCCTTCTTGCCTCTCCATTGAATTCCAATGAGGAGGTCATGTATGGCTCCATAACTGGACTGATAGAATACCAATCCTTTATAGTGAAGGGGGTGATTGACTTTGATCGTCTGCTGCAAAGCCTCTTTTCCATTTTCAAGGATGGTGAGGATGCTGACATATTCTTTTACATGTTTCTCTTTTTTACCCGGGAGGTCGTAATAGGAGATCGTAAAATCATCACAACGGACAGAAAAATCGATAGGCTTTGGGACGGACTCATCTTTTGCCCTCAAAAAGATCTGGTTAACCGTTTCTCCTTCCAAGATCTGGACAAATCCTCTAAATCCGTAGATGGAACCTAACAGCCCTCCAATCAGGATGATGAGAAGGCTTAAATGTGTAATGAAAAATCCCAATCGGGAGAACTTTCCCCTTTCTGAAAAAAAGGTGATGGCTGACTCCGTCTCGATCCGTTTTGGATTTCTGAACCGCTTTTTCAAATGGGTTCGAATATCCTTTTCTGTTGTCGCCCCACATCCAGTTGAAATTTGGACCTTCTCCACATAGGGGAGGATTTTCAACATCGAATCATCCAACCCCTCTGAGTTGGATTTTCGAAAGGTTTGGCTCCAGACACCTGGAAATCGATGGATGGAGCAGGCGATCAAATTGATCACCAGGAGCAATAGTATAGAACTGAACCACCATGAATGGTACATGTCAAGGAGGTTAAAGAACCTCAATACTTCATAAATACCCATCCCGTAGCGCTGAATATATTCTGCTCGACTTGCATTCTGTGCGATCAGTGTGCCGATGATGGAGAGGATAGCGAGAAGAATGAGGAGGAAGATGGTAAGTTTGAGGGATCGGAATAGATCAAAGAGTGTGGAAAAAAAACGGTCCTCTTTTTTGTTCACTTTTATCTTTGATTCCTTCATAGTATACTTCATTAAAAATGGACGTTTTAATCCCAACCATCATCAACTTGTCTGCAGCCGGTTTGCATAGAAATTTTAATTTATTGGACAAGTGATCGAAATTTTTAACATATATTACCTTCTCCTGTCAAGTAAAAAGGGGTAGTTAAAAAAAACTACCCCTTTTTCAGATCTTGTAAAATTCAACCGATACTTATTTTGCCTTTACATGGCACTGAGTACATCCTGTTGGGCCGGCAGGTTTCTTGGCTTTCTTGGCCTCATCATGGCATCCCTTGCAGTCTTTGTGGTAGGCATCCTTTGATTCAATTCCTCCCCCATCCTTTTTTGAAGCATCTTTGTTGGCCTTATGGCAATCTTTACACAATTTGCCAGTGGTTTCGCCCGCCTTCCAGGTATGGTGGCATTTCTTGCAATCAAGCTTCAGATCGACGTGCTTCTTATGGGTAAAGGTTACCTTCCCATACTTTGGATTAAATTCGATCACATCTTTTGCAAAGACGCCGCTTACCATCAGAATGGATAGGAGAAATCCAGCCAGGATCCCCAAGCTGATCAACCTTCTTTTCATCTTTCGTTCACCCCCTCTCTTTTTTATATCATTCTTGATCCATTAGACGGCGAAAGTTTATCAGGTATTCATTTTTTGTCAAGAAAAAAATAAAGGATTTCTAAAAGCCCTGAAATCTCTGATTAAATCCATTATGAAAGGATTGCATAAATGCCGGAGGTAGAGAGCGTCCCCTTTAAAAGCAACCTTCGGTGCAATACGGTCTCTTTCTTAAAGTGTTTTGCCATGGATCGAGGTCAAAAGGTAGCCGGAATGTTATAGGATCTCAATCGCCTCTAAGATTCGTTCCTTTGTTCTAATCGGGGTATTCTCCTGTTTGGCCCTTTCCAAAATATCCTTCCCCAGCAAGGCCGCACCGAGGGCTCCGGTGATTAAAGGTTCCTCCGGCACCAAAATTTCATGGCCCAATTGATCCGAAAGGGCCTTGATCAAACCTTTATTTTTACCGCCCCCTCCGGTCACAATGATTTCCTCTTCACCCTTTAACCGACTTACCAACCTGCTTATTCTGTCCGCAAGGGATTGATGGACCCCGGCAAGAAGGTCGGGAACGGACACGCCTTCTGCCTGACTGGCTGCCACCTCTTGTTGTGCCCATATGGTACAGATGTTGCTGATTCTTGAAGGATTCTTGCTTTTCAGAGAGAGGTCGCCCACTTGATCCAATGGCACCCCAAGGGTATCGGCAATCACTTCTATGAATCTCCCGCTGCCGGCCGCGCACTTGTCATTCATCACAAAATCAATAATTTTGCCGGACTCATCTATTTTTATCCCCTTCACATCCTGTCCCCCGATATCGATGATGGTCCTGGCTTTGGGAAAAAGATTGATGACACCCCTGGCGTGACAGGTGATTTCTGTGAATTGCTTGTCTGCAAAAGGGACGTTAATTCTTCCGTATCCTGTGGAAACAATGTAGTTGATTGCTTGAAAAGAAATCGCAGACCGATTGAGTGTCTCTTCCATGACCTTATTGGCCAACCGGCGCTGTTCTGAACCTGTTGGTCCAATAACCGATGCAATAATCCCTCCATTCAGAATCACCGCCTTGGTCATCGTGGAGCCGATATCAATGCCTGCAAAATATGAAGTCAATGATACCTCGTTTAATGTAAAAGATAAAAGGAGTTGGTCAAAGGGCAAAGGTAAGGATGCCCGTTTTGTTACTCGGTTAGGGTGTTGGTATGAAGAACTTCACCTGACCTTCCAACCTTAGACCAAACTGGCTTTCTAACCGTAACCATCCTCAGAAAACCTGGGCGATTTTCATGTTTCGGCACGTAGGGGTGATGACAAAACCACTATGAATAATTAGGTTGCCTTGTTTGCCCGAATGGATTCCAGGGTTTCGATGAAGGCATCGATCTTGTTCCTCGTATCCACCTCTGAATAGGACGTAATATCGATGATATCACTTTCCAGAATAAGGGAAGGAAGTTCTCTATAGACCCTTTCCTTCTTTCCCTCTGTTCCAATCCTGTAAACTGGAATGGGTTTGTATATTTTGGCGAGTTGATGCAGCTGCCAGATGAGGCCTACATGCCAGGTTCGACAAGAAAAGGCCTCGTGCATGACGACCCCATCGATTTTGTATTCTTCGATCCAGTTGATTAAACGTTCCACATCAGGCTCAGATCCAGGCCGTTTCTTGGCCTTGTCATACCAGAAGGTCCAATATCCGAGCCACCTCCACGCAAGGTGCTCAATGGGGTCCTTGGTTTCAGGAATATCCATCCCATGAAGGGGTTCGGTCGTTCGGTAGGTTGTTTCAACAGGGAATGAAGCCCCTTTGCTGTTGAAGTAATTAAAGTCATTCAAAGCAAACCAGGCGGGCAATCCCCCTCCCCACATCAGTCTGTACTTTTCATCCTGGACCTCTCCCTCTCCCCTGGCGATCTTTTCTTCCAATTCCTTTTTGAGGTTTACGAAGAAATCGTAGGTCTTCTCGGTGGCCATCATAAAACAGACAGGTACCATTGTATTCATGGCATCGCCTGTTCCCATGGGACAAGGTTTAGATTTTCGGAGGTTATACGTCTCATCGATCAGGTTCCAGGTTCGATCGCTTAAATCAACCAGTTCTTTTAGGCGATCATAATCCATTTTCTTGCCGGTCTGTTCTTCGATAAAGGCCACCAGGCTACGAAACTGTTTCACAATATACTTGTGATAGTATCCCCAAACGTCCCGGTGATCTCGATCCCTCTGAAACAGGGGATAGGGAAGGTCTATATTGTAGATCGGAACATCGGGCATAAATTGTTGAGAGGCTTGGTACCATTTGGATCTTGGATCACAGAGGATCTGTCCAGAGGATATCATAAAATCAGGCCTTGCCTGTCCGCCCCAAGGAGAATTTGGAGGCATTTCGCCCCGTTCTTCTCTCCATTGGTCAAAACCGATCCCGCAGAGGGCATAGGTGCACAGGGAACGGGAAAGGCCCAGCGATTCTGCTCTCTGAAGAAACCTTTCCGCATCTCTCTTTGCCCCGCAGATGCCCGCAAAATTCTCTGTCCAAACAGGGACAACATCCATGGCCCGAAAGATTTCCTCATGATGGCAGTGGATAAAGGTGTAGGCTAATTTATTTTTTCCTTCTGCCCGGGCCCGAAGGGTACCGGTAATAAATTCCTTGACGATGGGGCCAATGGAAGCGGCCGCCTGGGTTGCCGTCATCCTCTTTTTTGGTTTTGTCTCCTTTTGTTCCTCAGCCATTATCTAAAGCCTCCTTATCTCGGAATCCCCATTAGCCGATCATCTCCAGAAAAGCCTGAATCCTCGTTTTGAGCTGACCCATCGTACCCGCAGAGTAGACATCCTCCAGATAAAGGAGTGGGACATGAATGGACTTATAGTAGGCTTTTCGTGCCGGGACTTCAAAGCCGAAGGGATCGCAATATTTGTAGATATAAAGAATGGCGCCATTCACCTTGAATTCCTTGGCGTAGGCTCCAATATCACCGAATCGGTCTGCGGCGTCTCCTTCAAAAGAACCGGTCTTGTTTTCCCTGTAAGTCTTGGGACAATTGATTTTTTCAAGATACCGGCGGGCCAGTGCATCAATGGGATTCCCTCCCACATCCGTCCGTGGGAAGTAATCCCTTGTCCCGTTGCAGATGGTATCGGCCACCACATTGCCTCCCAGCTCTTCCACGACCTTGATGAGTTCAATATTATCAAGACAGGCGCCATCAATAAATATTCGAGGACCTTTCCGGAGTGGGGAATTTTCCCTCCGGCTAACCTCCGCCAAAACTTGATCAAACAAGGCATTGGCTTCGCCAATAGGCAAACTCGATCCCACCGTCAGCACCATGATCAATTCTGTTCCAGAGAGGAGGGGCGGGTCCGCCTTTCTGAATTCATAAAGGGCTCTTACTTTGTCCCTGTTTTCATTATAGATTCGAATGGTCTGAGCCAGATCATCATCGGTAATCTCTTTTCCAGTAAACTTTTCCAGGCTCTTCCGGAAGGTGTTTAACTCCGCATAAAAGAACTCAAAGGATGATTCGACACAGACCGAAGGGGTGTTGATAAAATGAAAATACGAATAGGGCAGGGAATAACTCCAAACACTGAAGCTTCGCACCATGCTGTCACAACCGTGAGGAATGACCAAGCCGGAGAGAAAGTCATACTTTTGTTTCATGGAGAGATCAAAGCAACTACGGTAATAGGGACAAACAATGGTCTCCAGTAATGTATCTCCCATTGTAATGGGCTCATGGATACTCCCTCTCACTCGAAAAGGAATACAGCCGGAAGCCGAAATGATTTCAAGAGGAACCATGGAACAGATATAACCGACTGCCTTTCTCCCTTCGTTTTTTAGTTCTCTCGCCCTGAGTCCGTAATCGTTATAATATCTTTCGACTGTGGTAAAAATGTTGTTCTGATTATCATTCATTTACCTTCTCCTTAGGCTAATGTCACCCAGAACTTGTTTCAAGGTCTATTTTTAGGAGATTCTGAACCAGTACTGAAATCTCTACAGCCCAAGGTTCAGAATCACTAGATATAAAAGGGTTTCCTCAATCCCGTCGCCCGAAAAGGGAAACAGAGTCCTCGAAAGAGTATATTGTCATTTGCACTTAAGTTTCAACCTTATTGTCCAAACCTTCCATGGCGATGATGGCTGCACCCAGTGCAGCGGTTATATGGGGGTTTGACGGTACCCTGATATCATGACCTCTGATTTCCTTTAACGCTTGGACGAGACCCTTATCTCTTGCCCCGCCACCGACCATGGCCACATCCTGTTCCACACCCATTCTCTCCGCCAAACTGTTGATCTGGGCAGCAAGGGCTCTATGGATGCCTGCCAGAAGGTCCTCTTTTGTAACCTCTTGGGAAAGTCGGGAGATCGCCTCTGACTCCGCAAAAACAGCACACCCGGTGTTAAACTCAACTCTCTTTTTTGATTTTAATGACAACTGACCCATCTCTTCCACCTTGACATGGAGAATCTTGGCAATAACCTGAAGGATTCTGCCGCTGCCTCCGGCGCACTTTCCACTTAATAAAAAATTGTGCACACCTCCCATCCCATCGACGTGGAGGACTTTCGTATAAAGATCTCCTACGTCGATAACCGTCCTTACAGAGGGGAGAAGAGATGAGACGCCCTTTGCTTGGCAGACGATATCCGGCTTGATTTCATTGGCGTAAGTCACTATTTTTGATCCAAAACCTGTCGCGACCGTCCGAGAAATATCACCTGCCGAGAGTCCGGTCTGGGAAATTAATTCTTTTCTTATTCTATCGGCTGTAAATTTAAAATCTCCCCCGGACGGGCACTGAAAATAACCCAGAGAGCCCTGATCACCCAGGGCGACCCCTTTTGATGAAGCTGACCCGATATCAATACCCAATACAAAAACCATCTTTTTTACGAAATTGATGCGATGCAATCTAATTCTGATACTGATTTCTCAACAGGTTGTTGAAAAATAGCCGTCTACGCTGTTTCCCTTGCTTTCGCCGACGCACTTGAATGTTGAAGTTTTTTAGTGCACAGGGAGGATCATCCTTCGTCTCGGGGGCCTTCCTTCAACTACGCCCCACCCCTCTGGATTTCGGGGGCGTTGCATCGGACCCTTTTTGTGCAACCCGGAAAAAAGACTTTTTCAGCAACCTGTTCATTGCTTATAACATAAATCCCACCCCCACTCAAACGATATCTAAAGAATTCCTCGGTTACCGGTTAAATTCCCATGGTCCTGGAGGCTTCGCCGCTGAAACGCTGCGGTTGACCGGTGAAGTCCCCCGGACCCGCAAATGCGGATGTCCTCCAAAGTAACGTGCCATGTAACTGAAGGGTTACATATCCTTTTTTTTGGCTTGACAAAACGATATCAAGTCATTTAATTACCCATCTGGCGATAGAAGGTGCGGATGACTCTCCCCCTCTAAAATTATTTTAAAGGTTATGTTAGAACAAAAAATTACGCTTCATCTGAAAGGCAGAATTCACCATGTGGCAATTCTTGACCGTTGGTGCAGAGAAATGGATTACATTGACCATTCTTGTCATCGTCTTTGCTTTCATCCTCTACCGCAAGGTTCCCATCCATTATCTTTCACTCGGTGCAGCAGCCCTGCTCCTTATTTTCGGTATCGTCCGTCCTTCGACAGCATTTCTGGACCCTGATAACGGGGTCAACTGGGATGTGCTCGCCATCTATTTTGGTTACGGCATGCTGGCGATAGCCCTCCAGCAGAGCCATCTCCCATCGGCCATATCCAACTGGATATTACCCAAACTACGCCATGAGAGATATGCGTTGCTTTTCCTCTGCATTTTAGCGGCTTTTCTTTCCAGTTTTATGGCAAACCCGGTTGTGGTGCTCATGCTGGCGCCCCTGGCCATCGATATGGCAGAGCGATTGAAGTCATCCTTATTCCTCTACCTGGTTGGCCTGGCGATTGCCTCCAATGTGGTGACAACAGTAAGTATGGTGGCTGATCCACCTGCGCTGATCCTGGCCATGCAAACGAACATGACCTTCCTCGATTTCTACTGGTTCCAGAACAGACCCGGATTGGGAACCCTCTCCGTGGTGGGTGTGATTGCAGCCCTGTTGACACTGCTCTTCCAGTTCTGGGGACTGAAAAAAGCGGTAGATATTACCTCTCTGTCGGTTAAGGTCGCAAGAAAATCAATCTTCATTATCATCGCGGGTCTCATGGGGTGTACGGCTGCAATCATTTTGAATATCTTTAGCCTCAACGGGGCAGCAATGATCTTTCTCCTGGCTTTGTCAATCATGATTGTTATTCTTGATATCCTATTTCCCGAGCAACGTTCTATGGGTTCGGATTATATTCAGCTTACTCTCGGCGCAGCCACCATTTTCCTATTGAGTGTTTTCACTTTAGCGATTGTGCCCAATGCCAGCTTCGGGTTTCTTAAATATCAGGGTTGGGTTGGTCTCATCCTGGGGGTCCTGGCACTGATGATGCTTGGGAAAAAGTGGCTCGAAGGAATAAAGGAGTTCGACTGGGCATCCATAGCCTTTTTAATCGGTATCTTTATTGTGGTCGGTTCAGTAAACCAGGTGGGTCTCCTGAAAGATTTTGCCGACTGGATGACCGGTATCGGGCTAACCCATCACATTGTAGTATTTGTCATCATCACCTGGTTGTCGGTTGTCCTATCCTCTTTCATTGATAATGTGCCCTACACGATTCTTATGATTCCGGTATGCAGTTACCTCTCACAAGCACTCCATGTTAATCCCTTCTATTTTTACTACGGTATGCTGGTGGGCACCGGCATCGGCGGCAATATCACACCGGTGGGGGCCACAGCGAATGTGCTCGCTTGCGGCATGCTCGAGAAGCGTGGTTACAAAATTGAACTGTGGAAGTATATGAAGATCAGCATTCCTTTCTCCTGCATGGCTGTTCTGGTGACCATGATTCTCCTCCACCTCTTTTGGTTCGGCTCATGATCATTCATGGCTTACCCTTAAGCGTATTTGGGGTAGATGCTTGTAGATGCTTAATGTATTGCCGAGCCCAGGGAGTTCTCTTACCTCACCACGCGTCAGAAGGTGTGAAAAAATTGATTGGGTGAGTTTTAACCTCGAAAGGACGAATGGATTTCCGAAGTTTTAGAATGCGCGCGTGGAGTTTATGGGCTTGGACGAACAGCCTAAAATAATTCCTTAAAGGCACGTGCGGCGGTGTAGACACAACCGGCCCCGCTGATGTATTGGGCCACCCTTAATGTCTCCATAACCTCTTCCTTGGTTGCACCCGCTTTCATCGCCTGCTGGGTCAATGATTTCACTCCTTCAACCGTTCCGTGCGATGCGTCCAGCGCCATGGCAATAAGGAGTTTAACCTTCTTGGGTAAAGCTCCATCAGCAAGGGCAAAAGCATTTGTGTTTTGTACAAGCTTGAGAAAATCTGGGTCCATCTCCTCAAAAATTTTCAAAGGATGTTCAGCCATTTGATGACCTCCTATTTCATTTAAGTTGTTAAGGTTAAAGGTGAGAGGGCGGAGCCGATGTCTTCCGAACCTTAACTCTCAGCCTCCCTCTTCTTTTTTACTATCTCTCCTGAAAGGTTTGGACAGAATCTCCAATACCCGAAAGTCAAAAAAGTTGTTGCAGTGGGATGGCCAGACAACCATCGCGCAATCGGCTCCCCGTCCCTTTCCCGAGGAGGTTCCTCCCACCGCAATTGTTTTTTCAATTGGGATCGTACCGCTATCGGCGGCCATGATCGCACATTCAATGGCCACCTTCAGCCCCACGCCGAATAGGCACCTGAGGGCTTCTGCAAGAACCTCGCTATGAGAGGCACCCGAGAATTGTTCACTAAAGGAACGTTCAAGGCCGGAGAGGATGTGGCTATGTTTTACGACCTTACAACCCATTGACTCCAACTCCTTCAGGGCATTTGAATCAAAGCTCCAGACACCAGGGGAAGAGAAACCTGGATGGGAGCTCACGACAACCAGGTTTGTCTCCCTTGCCATCTTCTGGGCAAACTTGAGGCCTGTCTTTCCGCTGGAACTCGCTACCACGACACTCTTAATATCTCCCTCCTTCAGCCGTTGATAAACAACTTCCAGCACGTCATCTGTGTTTTCCACTCCCGGCTGATTGAAATAAAAAATGGAACGCTGCACCCCTTTCATAAGCATCTCCTTTTTATAGGCTAAGGCATTTCAAAAAAATTGAATTTTATCTTAATCTATCCCAAAAAATTACGCCCGTACCATTCCCGCCCTTTATAAATGAAAATTTTCCATAATTCAATGGAAAGTTTTCATTGACCATAACCCCTCAAATGTGGACGTCTGGACCGTGCTCGAACTGGACCTGGAAAACTTCAAATTCCAAGGAACAGAATTTGAGGGGAACCCAGACGGTAATCCATGAGAGTTTCTCCCTTTGATCCTGACCCCTTTCATCTTTTTTTTACTTGGAGCGACAGCCTTGGAGAATTTTGGCGCCGAGGTGGATCCTATTCAAAAAAGATTAAAATCAATGGCGGCGCGAACGACTGAAATGTCCGGCGCTCGAATTTAGAAGAGGTTTATCTTCCTAAAGAGAACCTCCACTTACAAAACAGTTCTTTGGGGTGGGGGTCGGGTGGAGCAAAAAGGCATTCCACTTGAATACGCTGATCGATCTCCCAGGCAAAGCTCAAGAACTCGGCTCGGTGCATCTCCTTGCAGACAAATTCGCCTAACCCGCGTCTCAACCGGGCCTCCTGGACAACGCACTTGGGTACAGTGATGATGACCTCCTCCTCTTTTTCTTCGATTTGATAACCCACCAAGATCGTCCAGGGGAAATAGAGCAGGGCTTTAACGAAACCCTTGAGTCCTTTGTCCTTGATATCAAACCGGCGGACCAGATCTTTGGCGGCCATTCCAGCGACTCGACCCCAAACCTGCTCGTTGATCCTTTCTGCGGTGGGCTGATCGAATTTCTCTGCAACATAAAGAAACCAGAAGGCATCCACAACCCGGTAATGCCAGAGTAAGAATTGTATGTAACTCTTAAGTTCCGGAGCCTCGAGCTCGTCGAAGCATTCAAGATCCATCTTCTTCTCCTTTCCATGAAAAAAGGGGAAAGGCGACTTTTCTTATTCTCTCTTATCTCCCAATTCCGACTCCCTGATCGGGTTACCGATAAGTTGCCCCTCCCTTTTTTATTGGAGCCTCTCAATTCTCTCCATCAGAGGCGGATGAGAGTAGTAAAACCATGCGTAAAGAGGGTGAGGGGTTAAATTGACCAAGTTGTCAGCAGCCAGCCGCTTGAGAGCGCTTTGAATGGGGGCTGAGGTTTTCATCATATGCAACGCAAAATCATCTGCTTCCCATTCGAACTTTCTGAGAATGGCCGATTCCAACGGTTGGACGTAATAACCCAGCAGGCTGAAGAAAGTACCTGTCAGAAAGAGTCCAACACAGGGAAGCATCTCATGAAAACCAAAGGTCTGATAAAGTAACGGCCAATCTAATAACTTGGCCACGGCATAAAATACAGCCAAGGACAATATCTCTAAAGCGATGATCTGTTTGAGGACATGCTTTTTTTTCCAGTGCCCAATTTCATGAGCCAGGACTGCCAGAATTTCCTCTTCGTGATGGGAGGCCAAGAGGGTGTCAAATAAAACAATCCGTTTGTTTCTGCCGATGCCGGTGAAATAGGCGTTGGTATGTCTGCTGCGCTTACCGGCATCCATCCGAAACACCCCTTTTGCCCGCAGGCCCGCCTTCTCCATTAACGTTGCTATCCGTTGCTCCAATGTTTTATTTTCAATAAGTTCAAATTTATTGAAAAGAGGGGCGATCCAGACCGGGAATAGCCATAGCATCAATAATTCAAACCCTCCGACCAGCATCCAGGCCCATACCCACCAAGCCTTTCCGCCATAAACCACCAGAACTAAAAAAAGCCAGAGAAGAAAACCTCCTAAAACGGCTAAGATTGCCAGACTTTTCAACAGATCCGAAATCCACATTTTAAGGGTCATCGTATTGAAGCCATAGCGGTCTTCGATGACAAAGGTGTCGTAGAGGCTGAAAGGAATGCGAAGCAGGTGGGCGCCTATTGCAAGAAGGGCAAAAAATACCAAACCCTCAATCATCAGTCCCCAACCCCGTAAATGAAGGATCTTTACCAGCCATGGCAAAAATCCGGTGAGTAGAATGATGAGAAGAATCCCCTGATGAAATAACGTGGCCACCATGCCGAAATGGTCCGATTCCACTGTATAGGCTGAAATCTTCTTAAGCTTCCTAAGATCGATCCATTCTCGCAAGACTTCTGGAACCTCAGCGGCATGTCGGCGGAGGTAGGAGATGTTGATCTGGTTGAAAAACAGCTGGATCACTGACCTCAATAAAAAAACGGCCAGAAATAGGATTAATAAAAAATTTAATTGAACCATGAGAGAGAAATGTTATTTCTTCGAAGTCTTTTTTGTCCTTTTACTCGGGACCATGAGTGTTTTCTTTTCCGCCCTTTCGGCCCTTTTTTCATCGAGGAGCTTTCTGACATGACGCTTGCCCAGTTTTCGTAGCGCCACGATCACTTTCTTGTTTTCGGCCTTCGGCTTAAACTTCCCTGACTCCCACTGTTGAACAGCGCCGACAGTAATCCCGGCTAGGGTTGCCAGTTCCTTCTGGGTGATGCCTAACTGTCTTCGAAGGCTCCGGATCAACCGGGGAGAAAAACGGGAGATCTTTATCTCTTCCGGGGTTGCCACGAATGGCACCTTTGCCTTGCTCACCTCTTTTTGTTGATGAGCCGCAACTCGTTCGAGTGCTGCCACCGTCTTACGGAGTTGTGAAACGGCATACTTCAAAGATCGAATATCTTGACACAATGGAGCCGAGATTTTTTTAATCTCCCTTTTTGCCAATCGTAAAATTTCAGATTTAATGATCCCTTCCACCTTTCCCATATCTCCCTCCTTTTATTCATTTTTTGTTACAGCCATCAAATTGATAACGCTTTTATAAATTGAATCCTTTTAAATTCCAGGAGGAACTTATCTGCTGTTGGGTGGCTGTCATGGGTGTTTATTCAAAAACATCGACCAAACGTACCAAAGGGTTTCTTGCCGAAAAAGATTCAAGACACAAGCCGCTATTCTAATATCTTCCCTGGATTCATGATTCCATTGGGGTCCAAAAGATCTTTAATCTGTTTCATCAATTGGAGACTTTCCCCATGTTCTCTTAGCATAAACTTCTTCTTTCCGATCCCGACACCATGTTCCCCGGTGGCTGTCCCACCGCAATCCAAGGCGAACTTGACGATTTCCTCCTCTGATTCTTTCACCTTCTGCCATTGTGCCTTTTCTTCGGGAACCCCTAAAATCTCCATATGGAGGTTGCCACTCCCGGCATGACCAAAGGCATATCCCTTTAACCCTTTCTTGTCAAGGATTTTCTGCCCCCATTGCACCATGTCCGAATACTTTGAGATGGGAACCGCCGTGTCGATCACGAGAGGATAAAGACCTGGATTATTTACTTTGATGGCCTCACGGACTCCATATCGCGCCTCCCAGAGGCGATTTCGTTCCTCTCTCCCAATCCCTGAAATGAAACGGAGAGAACGATTCTCTGCACAGATTTGTTTGACCATCTCCAACTCCTCTCTCAACCCATTGGCGCTTGTGCCTTGAAATTCCATAAAAAGAGTTGGTCTTTCCTCCAGAAGAAGGTTCTTAAACCGGTTAACGGCTTGAACGGTTGGACCATCTAAGAATTCGAGGGCAGCCGGAGAGAACCCGGATCGCATGATCTGGAAAACGGTATCCGTGGCTTCTCGAATGGTATAGAACTGAGCTACTGCGGCTGTGAACTCTGCCGGAAGGCCGACCAGACGAAGCGTAATTTCGGCG